>Ga0233430_1000036_pt1 | contig 266698 bp, 314 predicted proteins | sample SI_118_April2016_2_FD_179883 | JGI IMG/M metagenome (GOLD analysis project Ga0233430, IMG submission 179883) | Seawater microbial communities from Saanich Inlet, British Columbia, Canada - SI_118_April2016_150_MG | ecosystem: Environmental > Aquatic > Marine > Inlet | place: Canada: British... | reverse complement strand
AAAGATAGAGGGGAAAGGATTCTTTTATCAACCGACAATTCTTACAAATATCAAACCAAATATGAGAATTGCAAAAGAGGAAACGTTTGGACCAGTTGCACCAATTACAATTGTTGAAAATGAAAGTGAAGCAGTCAAACTGGCAAATGATAGTGAATTTGGATTAGGGGCAAGTATTTGGACAAAAGATCTTGCAAAAGCAGATAAAATGTCTAGGCGAATTGAATCAGGAATTGTAAGTGTCAACAATGTAGTAATTTCTGATCCTAGAATTCCATTTGGAGGGATTAAACATAGTGGATTTGGACGAGAGTTATCAAGATACGGAATGATGGAATTCATCAATTTAAAATCAGTTAGATTTTATGATAATTTGACACATCATCATTATGTAGAATAGTTTTCCAAATAAAATTTGAATATATTTTATTTTTCATTACAAAACTAGAAATTTAATTCTCGTTAAGATTTTCTTCATCTTCAATATCTTCATCTTCACATTCTTCTAATTCAATATGTGTTGGATTTCCATCATTATCAAAATAAATTTCAATGCAGATATTGGTAGCTAAAGTAGATGCCAAAGTTTCAAGTAGTTCTTTTGGAAAATTTCCTAATTGACTAGGGTTTGAAGAACATCGATATGTTGTAATTTTATCTTCATGATGAAAATCAACCTCAATATCACCACTAGTAAATTTTCTAACTTCAATTACTTGTCCAAATAAACTATAAGACATATCTGATTTCCTTATTGAGATACATCTTTTGTTAGATTTTCAGCTAATTGTTCATAATATTCTCTAGATTTTCCTAAATCTTTAAGTTTTGATACCTCTATCTCATTTAGCTCTTTGTCAACTTGTTCTGAAACATATTGTAATCGTGCTTCAGCCATCATGAATAATTTGTTATTTTCTTTCCACAAATGTTCAGTAATATGTTCAACATACAACTGCATATCACTAATTAATTTTGTAGAATCACCAGATGAAAGATATTCTTTTGCAGATTCCTCCATTTGTGTTCCAATTTCTCTAGAACGTTCATGATCCATTAACATCATTGCAACAGGACCCATATTACTTGGTAATCCAGCTTTCTCTAATGCAGGGAACAAAGATTTTTCTTCTTTACTATGATGACACACATCTGTGAAATTTTTAGTAAAATCAATAACAGGAAGTAAGATTGATTCTGGAATTTGTTTTCCATCAGTCAATAATTGAACTGTTGCTTCCATAGATTTGATCACTTTTTCTATTAAATCATGATCACGTCTTAATGATGTTGTAGACATAATTAATTCAAAAAATATCCGATATCTATATCTTGTTTATTTAAAAGAAAATAATTAAAAGATAGAAAACGTTAACGAGTATTCGTTAACTAATAGATTTAACGGTTTGACAGGCTTTTTGATTTTACAAATGCCCAAATCTTTTTAGTCATTTCACTTGGCGCAATTGGTTTTTTTCCAAATACTTGTTCTACAGTCTCTTGACGACCTGCGAAATTAATTGCATATCCACCAAACGCTGGTTTTTTTGCTTTAGATTTAGTTTTCTTTTTTGGTGCAGCCTTTCTTTTTGGTGCAGCCTTTCTTTTTGGTGCAGCCTTTCTTTTTGGTGCAGCCTTTCTTTTTGGTGCAGCCTTTCTTTTTGGTGCAGCCTTTCTTTTTGTTACCGTTCTTTTTGTTGTAGTTTTCTTTTTTACTGCCAATTTCTTGTAATTTTGTTTCAAATAAAGTATAAGAACTTACACTTTATTGTAATGCAAAACAAGATGATTTTTGAGCCTCTTAGTTGATTTTAGTCTTAAATTTGGAGATTTTCTAAGTTTTGAAAAACCTTCTCCTTCAACAAAAGATATTGAATCAGTTCCACCAATCAAAAATGGTGATAGAGTAATAATTAATTCATCAAAAAGATCATGTTTGATAAATTCCCAATTTACTGTTCCACCGCCTTCAACAAGAAGGATTTTAATTTTTTTCTTGTATAATTTTTTTAGTAAAAGTTTTAGATTTATAGAATTTTCTCCTGCAACAATTATTTCAACAGGAAATTCACTTAATTTTTTAAAATTTGTTTTTGTGATTTTTTTTGATACAGCGATTATTGTTTTAGTTTTATCACATGTTTGTAAAATTTTTGATTTTTCAGACAAAATACCTTTAGAATCCAAAATAATTCTTATTGGATCTTTTCCTTTTGTATGACGTACAGTCAATAATGGATCATCAACTAAAACAGTATTTTTTCCAACAAGAATTGCATCTACATTTGAACGTAATTTATGAAGTCTAAAACTATCTTGTTTTGAAGAAAGTTTAGAATCTCCAGTATTAGTAGCAATTTTTCCATCAATAGATGTAGCAGCACTCAAAATAACATGAGGTCTAAATTTTTCCATGTATTATTTTTCCTCCAATCATTACAGCTTTAATTGTAGATTCAGATGCTCTATGAACAATTGATGCATATGGATCATGCATTGGTTCTAAATCTAAAGCATGTTTATCAAGAAAAATACAATCTGCAATTTTTCCATTTCCTATTACTCCAATATCTTTTTTTAAAATTTTTCCACCATTTACAGTTGCCATTTTAAGAATTTCTTTTGGGTTGATTCTTTTTTTGTGAATACCCATAGTTATTTTCCATAAAAAATCCATCTCTCTAAACATGTCTGGAGAATTAATCATTACATTATCTGTGCCTAAAGCTAATGTACAGCCAGCTTTTTGCATTAATTCAATATCAGGAATTCCTTCAGCCAAAGACGAATTAGCTCTTGGACAAATTACAATTCCCCTAGTTCTTTTTGCTGTTGAATGGAGGTCACTTTTTGATGCGTGTGTCATATGAATCAAAAAGTGTGGTTTCATAGTTAATGCCCTAATTGTTTCAGAAGTTCCAGTAGTTTTTTTTGATTTTAAAACACTTTGTTTAGTTTCAGAAGAATGAATTGCTCGAAGTTTTGTTGTTTTTGAGTAATAATTTAGAACAGATGTACTATTTTCATTTGCACCACTTATTCCAATTCCATCACATTTTTTGATCAAATCAATTAGTTCATTGGTTTTTTCTCCAGGAAATCGATTGTTTTTCCTGATTTCTATCAAATCTTGATAAAATTCAATTCTTCCAAGAATAATGGAACGAATAGGAATTTCAGATAATACTTCTTTTAGTAAAAGTACACCATTCAATCCACCTTCTCTAAAATCGACAAAAGTGGTAATTCCTTTTCGAATCATTGAATGACATGAATTTTTCATAAAACTAGCTAAATGATGTTTAGAAGAATTTTTTAGAATTTTTGATTTTGCACCAAATACAGGATGAATTTTTTTATCAACTGAACTATTCAATGTGATGTCTTTTCCAATTGAATCACCAATGTGAGTATGAGCATTAATAAATCCAGGAATCATAAGAAGACCTTCACAATCAACTGATTCTTCTTTTCCACTAGGTTTTATTTTTGGTTGAATTCTTTTAAATTTATTATTTTGAATTTGTACATTAGTGTTTGAAATAAAATTTAAATCATTTCCTAATAATACGCTAATATTTTTGATTAACATTATAGTTCGTAAACATCAGGTTTTTCTTTTCCCGAATCTCTAATTTCTCTTATAGTATCAAGAGATTTTGTGGCTAGTTTTACAGATTCCCTAGATGTATATGCATTTCCAATTCCACAATTTAAGGAAATTTTATCTTCATTCTTAATCATGTCAATAAAACTTTGAACAGAAGTTTTTGCGTCGTTACTTGCAACCACCATAAAATTATCTCCACCCATAAAAAAAGTAAGTGAATTTTTTTTCAAAAAGAATTTGGACATTTTTGAATACAATTCAAAAATTGTTGATGAAATTTCATATGGAGAATCAGTTTTTCTTTTGGAACTTAGATCATCCACATCTAAATGCATAATAGAAATTTGTGAATTAGATGTTCCATTAATAAAACCAAAAATATTATATTCTTTATTTAAAATAATTTCATTTTTTTTACCTTCATATGCTTTCAAATTTGCTTCAAACGGAGATTCTGCATAACCAATTGAAATAGTTAAACGAATATCAAATGATTTTTCAAGTATTTTTTGAATTTGGATATGATCATCTAATTTGAGTCCATTTGAAACCACAAAAAATTCATCTGCACGATTAAGAAATACAAGACAATTTTTTTGTGAAAAAAGTTTCTGTAATTCTTTGTATAGTGATGACTGGAGCATTTGAAGCTCATGTTCTCTATCGCTTCCAAGAGTTAAAGTCCATGGACCATATTCACTAATTTTTAAAATACTAAGCTGAATCATTATTTTATCCGTTTAAGTTCATCAAAAGTTCTTTTTACAGCTTCAACTGCACGTTCAGAAACAGGCCTAATTCTTGCGTGAGCATGTTTTTCTTGTGAAGCAGGTCCAATAATACCCAAAGAGACAGGTTTTTGATACTTTATTGATATCTCAGATAGTAATTTTGCAGTAGCATGTGCTATTATCTCATCGTGTTTAGTTTGTCCTGTAATTATGGCACCTAGAGTAACAATTCCATCAACATCTTTCTTCTTCAACAAAGTATCCACAACTACAGGCATATCATAAGAGCCCAGAACTTTACTAGTATGTGTAATTTTTAATTTCATTGAATTAGCTTTTTCTTGTGCCACTGAAAGCATTCTAGATGTCACATCTTCATTAAATTCTGAAACTACTAATGCTATATTCATAATTAATGCACCTTGGCGTATTCTAATAGTTCTTTTCCATCAATTAACGGAATACCATTTTGTTTCGCAAATTTTTCTGCTTTTTCAACTGATAATGCAGAATATGTTTCAGCATCCATCATTTCACAAATGGCAGTTATAGGAGTTAATCCAGCAATTTTAGTCAAATAAATAGACATTTCAGTATGACCTTGTCGTGTAGATAATAATCCTTTAGAAGATATCAATAAAGGAACATGTCCTGGAGTTTTAAAAGATGAAGCAAATTTTTTCTGTTTATTTTCTACATGATAGATATTTGCCATTTCTTTAATTGTTAATGCTCTATCTTTATCAGTAATTCCAGTATAAGTTTGATAATGATTTACAGATAAAGAAAAAGTTGGGTGATCACCATATGGTGCTAAACCCATAATCATTTCTTTATTTGAAATTGGGGAGTCAGAAAGAATTTCATGCATGTATTTTAATTCAAGTGAATTAGCAAAAGTATATTCTAATGCCATACATAACAAACCACCTGCATGTTGACGCATTCTTGCAATATGTTCTGGAGTCACAAATTCTGCAGCTACTACCATATCAATTTCATTTTCACGCCCAGCAGAATCAAATAACAAAACAAATTCACCACGTTTCAAAGAGTCCAACGCAGATTCTAATGACATTATAAAAAAAATCCTCTAAACGGATTATAAAGTTTACTAGGAAATGGGTAATTACCACTTTATTGGTAAATAAGATATTATTTTAAAATATACTTTCCAAGAATATCAGTTTCAATATTTATTTTGTCACCGACTTTTTTTGTATGAAAACTTGTAACATCAATTGTGTGAGGAATTAATGAAACAGATGCAAGATTTTTTTTAATATCAACAACAGTCAAACTAATACCATCCATAGCTATTGAACCTTTCTTAACAACGTATTTTGAGAGTTTTTTTGGAACCTCAAACCAAACTTGAACTTCTTTAGGTTTTTTTAGAATTTTTTTAATAATTCCTACACCATCAACATGACCTAAAACAAAATGGCCTTCTAATCTATCTCCAGCCTTTAAACTTCTTTCAATATTTACAATTCCACCAACTTTTAGATTTCCAAGATCAGTTTTTTTTGTTGTTTCATCAATCATTTCAAAAATACAATTAGATTTGGATAATTTTGTAGCAGTTAAACAAACACCGTTTAGAGCAACACTCTGACCAATTTTTAGGCCCTTTGCGTGTTTGCCCAAATTTACAGTCATTTGAATTGCACTCCTATTTTTTGTATTTTTAGAAATTTTTTGTACTTTGCCTATTCCTTCCACAATTCCAGTAAACATCAAAAAACATTCAAAATATTAGCTATAAAATGATTTTTATAGAAATTATTTTAGAGGATTTTTTCTAAATTCATTTTCACAAAATTGATGAAAAACAGAACAATTATTTTTTGTTGCATCAATTTTGGTTTTTTGCATATCCTTGTTTAACACTCCTTGTGCAGCCAAAAATGCTTCATCTTCCATTCCTAATTTTGTAAATAATTTTGATTTTGTTATTCTCACTTCTTTTAGAGTTGGATCTATTTTTTGTACTCTATCATAATAATTAATTGCAGTTTGAAATTTTTTTAAATGGCTAAAAGATATTGCCATATTCATCAAAGCAGTAATATCAACAGGATCTAATTTTAATGATTTTTCATAACAATTTATGGCATCTAAATGTAATTCTAATTGATTAAGAGATAATCCCATACTGTTTAATGTCCAAATATCTTCAGGATGGCTAAGAAGAATTTTTTTACATAATCCTACAACATCATCATATTGGTTCACACTTTCTAGTGCGTAGATTTTATTTTTTAGTGCATAAACATCAGAATTATTAATTTTTAAAACTCTATCACAAAAAGTGATTGCTTCAGAATATTTTTTCAAATAAATTAAAGATAAGGATATGTTTTGTAATGCAATCATATCATTTGGAGTTTTTTTGAGCAACTCTTTACAATAATTGTATATTTCATCATATTTTTTTGCATTAAACATTCTTGTAATTACATTTGTAGGATCAAGAAGATCTATCATTATATCATAGTATTATGAAAGTCATTGACTTTAATCTATTTGAATTTAATTTAGGATTCAACTAATTCCAATAGTGCTTTTGCTTGTTTGAAATGTACTTCGTCAATCATTTTTCCATCAACAGTTGTTGCTCCTTTTCCTTTTTTTGTTGATTCAGAATAAATTTTGCATACTTTTTGAGCCCAACTAATTTCATTTTTGTTTGGATAAAATAATCTGTGAACTATATCAATTTGATCTGGATGTATGACACTTTTTCCAGAATATCCAAGACTTTTACCAAATTTGCAGTCTTTTTGGAATCCTTTAGAATCTTTTAGATCCTGCCAAATGGCATCGATAGCTACAATACCTGCTGCATGTGCATCTACTGGAATTTTTCCTCTAGAATATTTTTCACCTTCTGATTCTTTTGTGTATTCTACTCCGATATCATTTAGTAAATCAAAGACACCAAATACTATTGCAGAGACTCTTTTTCCAAAAGATGCAATACTATACGTGTTCACTACTCCTTCTGCAGATTCAATTGATGGAATAATTTGAATCGGTTTTAGTTTTTTTGATTTTTCTAATACAGAAATGATTTTTTCGATTTTTTTTAATTCTTTTACATTATTCACTTTTGGAATTATAATCCCATCAATTCCATTTTGAATAACTTCTTTGAGATCAGATGGGATTTTTCCAGACAATGGTGAGTTAGTACGGACATAAATTGATGATGAATACAACTTACGTGACTTTAATGCAGATTTGATTAATTTTCTTGCCTTTACTTTCTCATCATCTGGAACAGAATCTTCTAAATCAAAACAGACTATATCAGCTTCAATAGATTTAGCTTTTTCTAGAAATCTAGAATTGTTTCCTGGAACAAAAATTAGGCTGCGAAAAAGCTGAGTCATTAAATGACTAAGCGCCTTCAGGTTTTAGTAATATTTTACCAAACAGACCTTTTCCAGTCAACATCTTTGTGTGTGCCTCTGCTGCTTGCTCAAAGGAGTATGTTGAATCAATGGCTGCTTTGATTTTACCTTGACCCATCCAGTATAGACCTTGTTCTAATTCTGCTTTAGTTCCTTGAGTTGAGCCCAAGATGTTAGTTCCTTTAAAGAACACATGTCTAAGATCAGTTTGTGCATTGTAACCTGTAGTTGCTCCACATGAAACAAGAGTTGCACCATACTTCAATAAGGTCAATTGTTTATTCCAGTGAGTTTCACCAATATGATCAAATGAAACATCAATTCCTGGTGCTTCACCTTTCTTCTTGGCTAATTCTTTTGTAATAGCTCTAACTTCTTTGTGCCAATCTTCTTTTCTATGATCTACTGCAAAGTCTGCTCCAAGTTCTAAACATTTGTCTAGTTTATCTGGACTTGCTGTTGCAATTACATCACAATTGTATAATTTTGCAATTTGAATTCCAAAACTACCTACTCCAGAACCACCGCCCATAATTAGTACAGTTTGTCCAGGAACAATTTTGGCTCGTCCTACTAACATGTGCCATGATGTCAACAGAGTCATTGATGCTGCTGCTGCTTCATCGTATGTTACGTTATCAGGAATTTTTGCTACATTGACTTCAGGTAAATGAGTTTGTTCAGAAAATGCTCCCCAAGTAGGACCAGTCTGAAATCCCCAAATTATTCTCTTAGTACAGTCAAATTCTCGTCCATCAGTACATGCTTTACAAACTCTACATGACATGTTGGAATGAGAAACTACTCTATCTCCAACTTTGATATTTTTAACATCATCACCAACTGCAATAACATCACCTGCAGCATCAGAGCCTGAAACATGTGGTAATGGTACTGGAACTGGATTTCCTCTCATTCCCCAAATATCATTATAATTTAATGCAGCAGCTTTAACTTTGAAAACTACTTCATCTGATTTTGGTTTTGGATCATCTATCTCCTGGACTTTGAGGATTTTAGCGAAATCATCTTCTGGTGAATATTCATTATATACAATTGCTTTCATAACTGTACTGAATTTAGACCCATAATTATATTTTTTCTGAATTAAACTCGATTTATCTTAAAATCTCGTTTTGGTTGTTGAATTGAGAGTAAAATTTGCTTTAATTGTGTATCATTGATTTGTCCAGGGATTTTTCCTTGAGTAGCCATTCCAATTAGATATTGTTCTACAAGATCTGATAATTCTTGTTTTACCATTTTGATATTATTTAATCTCATTCTAGCTTCAGGTGTAAGAATTTGTTTTAGAATTTGCTCTTTTTGTGCTGCTTGTTCATTTTGTTGAGGATTATTTTGATTATTATTCTGAGTATTATCTAAAGAGAATTGATCATCATCTGGAAAGCTCATTGTTCATCTAACGATATATCTTGAGTTGAGGATTTTCAACAATTAATTCTGTAAGGATTTCTGTTGCTAATCTATCAAGTTTTTGCATTCCTTGTTTAGAAATATGTCTGCCTTTCTTCTCTACTTTTTCTACATATCCAAGTTTTTCCAAACCTTGAATTGCATTTCTAATAATTGCACCCCCAGCAGATTTATGATGTGCAGCACCATATCCTAATGGTTTACCACCACCGTATTCTTTTCTTAATTCATTAATTCCAATTGGGCCATTAAGGTAAATTTTTCTCATAATTGATGCACATCTAGTATGCCACCACTCTCTATCTTGTGGAGGTTTATCGGCATGGGCACCAGTTTTTACAAATGGAGTCCAAGAAGGTGCAGGAATATCTTCACTTTTTAGAATCTCTGCAAGTCTTCCAATTAACACATCTGCTGGTACATCGTATACCTTTGCCATGAAGACAAAAAATCGAGAATCGTCTTATAAATCATTGAGGTATGATTTTGTGATAAGTATGCCCGCACAGGTTACAAGTAATTCTGATCGACTTGATTGATGTTCTTCCAATACGGAATCTAGAATTAATTCCAGGTGCAATAAATGATTTACATTTTTTGCAAAAAACCATTCTTAGATGATAAGGCATTCTAATTTTATGTCGAGTACTGATTCTTCTAGCAAGAAATGCCTGTCTTTGAGATAATTCAGGATTTGTTTTTGCATTTGTTAATGCATTATCAATTAAAATTTGCATTCTCTCCATTGCAATTTTTCTTGCTCTAGATCTCACAACAATTTCTTAGTACAGACCTAAAAATGAGTTATTATCTTAAAGAAGAAATGCAGTCAGCGGGATTCGAACCCGCGTCACAGGGTTGGAAACCCCGAATACTAACCAGGCTATACTATGACTGCAATAAGTTGAAAACTTTAGTTCCTACATAAAAATGGTTTTTTCGTACTCGTAGAGCATTCTAGATGTTACAACATGACCTTCAAAGGATTCACTACCAACAGAATACAATTTATTTATTTTATTTTCAATTGAATTTGAAAAATGTCCTTTTTGAAATCCACCAATAACTAGACAATCATTATCTAAAATATTGGATGCAATTTTTTCATATGAATTAAATTTTCCATTAGTTGAAAAACCAATTGTATTTGAAGGATTAATTTTATTTAACAATTCAGGAAATGTTTGATCTTTAATTTCTAGTAACACATCATTGTTTGCTACAATTTGTTTTTCTTGATATAACTTTTCAATAACACCTGCAAATCTATGATATGATTTTGGGATATGAACATTTTCTCCAAAAGATATTACTTTATCATTAACAGTATGAACATAAAGTTTCAATTTATTTTTAAGATACAACGGGATTGTAGTTGCTTCAAGTACTGAAAAGTGCACTAAATCTGGACGTCCTCTTTTCATTTCGTTTTCAATTCCTTTCATAGCAGCAAAATGCCAGGAATTATCAAGTAAAATTTCTGATGAATGTTTTCCTAATTTTCTTGCATGTGAAACAACTGACGGATGATGTTTTAGTTCTGATGGAACAAGTTCTAATGCAGATTCTACAAAAACTAAAGAAATCATTTTAGTTAGTCATTTGAATTTGTTTTTTAAATACATTCCAACTTTGTTTAGGAATATTATCTACATCAATTAATCCAGCATTACAAATGTAATTGTTTAATCTTTCAATTACATGTTCACTAGTTCCAAATCCAGAGCCACCAACACTAAGAGTGGTATCATCACCAATTTCATGTACTTCAAATGAACATGTTTCTGTAGGTTTATCATATTGTCTATACCAGGTAAAAAACTCTAATTCTGATTCATTTTCAGCGTAAAACTCGAATGATTTTTCTACAAATTCTGCCTGGGTTAAATCACTTCCCCCTACAAAATCAGAAGTACTCCAACTTAATTCAAAAATTCCAACTTTTTTTCCATCTACTAAATCAAATATTTTTTGCAAATCTTTTTTGGCTTCTTGTGGAGTTTTTACAATATCATTTAGTGTATCAACTGGGGAATATGAAAATGCAACAAAATCACCAATTGCCAATTCAGTAACAATATGTTGCAAATTTTTGTTAATCACTTGATGTAATGCAAATGAATTTCCAATTTTTACATCTGGATGTTTTTCTTTAATTTGATCATAAATTTCATTGAATAGATTTTGATAAACTGGAATGTTTTGCTCGTAAAATCTGAATTGTGATTCAGTATCACCTGCAAGAATCACAGTATCTACAATATCATATCTAGATAATATTTCATCAAGAACACTTACTACTCTATCATCACCTAAAGACTGAAGTGGTGGTTTTCCAATCCAACTTGGAAATGGTCCAAGTGTTTCTCCATTAATTATAGAAAAGTAAAGTGTAACTTTGAGATTATTTTTTTTATTAAGACTCATCAATGCATCTGATTGTTTCCAATCAAATTCACCACGCTCTGGTTCAACTAAATTCCAAAACAAGTAAACATTACTTCTTCCAATTCCAGCACTTGATGCTGTAGAATAAATTTTATCTAAATCTTGTAGTGTCGTTGCTTGTTTTGGAGAATTAATTACAAGACCAATTTTTTCATTAGTTTGTTGAACAGTTATGGTTTGAGATGTAGGAATACTCAACACTACAGCAGATAATGCAATTATTACTGCTATGCCTGCAAGCACACCTAGAATCTTCTTATCCATATGAATTCAAAAATTAAAGAAAGTAAAAAAGTTGTGATTTTGTAATTTATCCAGAAGTACAGCCACTATATCCACATTCAATACACATACTACATCCTTCAACAAATACTAGATTATTTTTACATGTTGGACATAGACGTTCTTCAGAAACTTCATCTTGTATTGGTGCTTCAATTTTGAGTTCTTCATCATGGACTTTTAGTGCAAGAGATGAATTGATTTGTGATTTTATGTATGAATTTGTGATATTTTCTGTAACATATTGTATGACACTTTTACTTGGAGTAACTTCAAATGTTTTTTGTGCATTCTCACTTGTCATGTGAAGAACTTGTTGATGTCTAGAACCATCACGATAAACAGTCATGCCTTTCAAACCTAACTCATGTGCCAATAGATATGCTGATTTTACATCTTCTACTGTAACATCATTTGGCATGTTGATTGTTTTTGAAATTGCATTTCCAATCCATTGTTGCCAAACACTTTGAGCCATTAGATGATCAGACCAGTGAATATCCATTGCAGTAACAAAAACATCTTGCATCCATTGTGGGACTTCATCCAATCCTTTCAAAGAACCATAGTTGTCTGCAATTTTTGCAAGAAGTTCATCATTGTATAGACCATGTTCTTTGAGTGCTTCCTCAACGATTTTGTTTGTGTAAAAGAATCTTCCAACAGTAACTCTCTTTTCAAATACAAGAGCAAATGCAGGTTCCATTCCATTTGAACAATCTGCAATCATAGCAATTGTACCAGTTGGAGCTACAGTAGTAGTCAAAACATGTCTAATTCCATGTTTTTGGATTTTTGTAATTAGAGCATCCCATTCATAAGAATGAGAGTCTTTTGGTTTCTCATAATATCCTGCTACTGGAATTTTACCTTCAGGATATTCAGTTTTTGAACATAATGGGAAATCGCCACGAGAGCTAGCAATAGCTACACTTTCTTCCATGGAATAGTATGTTAGTGCTTCAGATAGTTTTGATTGGAATTCAAATCCTTCTTTAGAATTGTATGGGATTCGTAATTTGTATAACAAATCAGCTACACCCATTACACCCAATCCAATTCTTCTAGATTCTTTTGAGGCTAGAGTGATTTCAGGAATTGGATAATTATTTACATCAATAATATTATCCAAGAATCTTGTTGTCTTTCTGATTGTCTCTTCATATCTTTGCCAATCAAATTCGAAAGTCCCATCAGCTTGTCTCTTTACAAGATTTGCCAAATTAATAGAACCTAAATTACAAGATTCGTTTGGGTAAAGACTTTGTTCACCACAGGGATTTGTTGCCTTTAATGGTGTTTGTCTAGCTTTTGCAAATACATTGTATTTGTTAATTTGATCAAAAAAGATCAAACCAGGTTCTGCACTCTTCCATGCAGATAATGCAATCAAATCAATTAATTGGTGTGAATTAATTTCTTTAACTGGTTTTTTATCACGTGGGCTACGTAAAACATAGTTACCATCAGTGTTTACAAGAGAATGCCAAAAATCTTCCCAAATTCCAACACTTATGTTGAAATTTTCCAAGACACCAGGTTCTGTTTTGTTTGTAATGAATTTTTCAATATCAGGGTGCCATGCTTCCATAATTCCCATGTTTGCACCACGTCTTTTTCCTCCCTGTTTAACAACTTCAGTTACAGTGTTTATGATATTCATAAAAGATACTGGACCAGATGCAACACCTGAAGTTGATGCTACAATATCACCTTCTTCACGAAGATTAGAATAATTAATTCCAACACCTCCACCTGACTTGAAAATTAATGCTGCATCAGAAGAGGTTTTCATGATTTGTTCCATACCGTCATCCATTCCAAGTACAAAACATGCAGAAAGCTGTCCTAATCGTCCACCTGAGTTCATCATGGTTGGTGAATTTGGTAAAAAGTCCTGAGCTACCATCAGATCAAAGTATTCAGTAATCTTGTCAGCATATTGATCTAATTTTTTTGCAGCCAATAATGTCAAAATGTCTTTGAATCCTAATTTCATCTGGCCTTTGTTTGCTAGAGTCACATAGTGATCAATTAGAGATCTAAAGTGCCATTTGTTGAAGAAATAGTCTCCTACTTTGAATTTATAATCAAACGCATCTAATTTTTCAAGATAAGATGTGGCATCATCTACATTCTGAGTAGAATTACCGGATTTATCAAATATTTGAGAATCATATAGAATATCTCCAATGCCTACAAGAATTGCTACTCTCTCAAACATTTGGGTTGGAGATTCAATTATCTCATTTTTGTTATTTCTAAACAAATAACGTGATGCTATTACTCGTAAGCAATTCAAGTCAAATTTTTTGGAAACGGGATCAAGTACTTTGAGATTCAGGACATTCATCTTCTCATCTCGTAATTTTCTTCTCTCATGTCTGTAAACGATGTATGATTTTGCAATGTCACTATTCCCACTATCAATCAAAGTTGACTCTACAATATCTTGAATATCTTCAACTGTAGGTGTTCTAGAACTTGTAAATCCTTGCTCTACTAATTTATCAATAACATTTGATGTTAATTGATCGGCTAGTCCACGGTCGGCTTTAGAGGTGGCAGCCAATGCCTTGTAAATGGCATTTGAAATTTTATCTTTATTGAATGTAGTAACTACACCATTGCGCTTACGAATATCAACGATTGTGTTTTCTATTTGTGAATTGTCCAAAATAATAACCCTAGAACAAGTAATAATCACAGAGGGTATAAATCGTTATCCAATTTTTTTTAAAAATTTGATTCAAAAATGTTGACACCGCTACTATGAGTTTCATATTGGTATTACATAGATAGATACTGTGGTAACACAAAGATGATCGTTACGATGATCGCAAACCGAAAATAAGTAAAAAGATTTGAGAAATAATCGATACGAGTTTTTTGTTTATGAATTTCAGACTATGTAAGGGGATTTACATTTTGGACACTTGTCTTCAAATGGTTCATCCTTAAATCCACATTCACCACAAATTGCAACTGTCTTGACAGGTTTGAAATTGGATGTAAGTAATGATGTTTGTTCAATGGATTTTTTGATGTCTGTAATTTTTGCATCATTATCAATATTCAATGTAACAAATAATCCACCGTTGAGTAATTTTGAAAATTTGTTACATTGTGAGATAGGTTCACTTTTGTTGGTATAGTCAGATACCTCAGAGGCATTAATGATAATTCCATTAGAATAAGAATCTCCATCCATTGAATTAAGTGCAGAATTTTTACCATATTTTTCACCATCAAGAGTCACAAAACGGGTAGAACCTTCAGTCTCAGTCATACAAATAGCCACAGAATCGCCTAATTCCTTGCCTTTTTTGGTTCCAACGTCAACTGCAGTCTCTATTACTTTGTGAAGTATTGCCCTACCATCTTTGTTATCCTTTAATCCTAATATGTTAAAGACTGCCTCTTGTAGTCCCACCAAATTTACAACAAGGGTTACTGAGCTCTTTTGCATATATTGAGTATTTTTTGCAAGAATTGGATTAAGTCCACGTCTTGTAAGATCTGAAATATCTTTTTTTCTTAATGCCATAGATGACAAAGCAGGTTTCATCAATAATGCTAATCTTGCTCTAAAGTAAGTTTCATCTTTATTTGATTCAAATGCTAATCTTGGTAGATTAATTGAAACAGATTGTAACATTATTGAGAGAGGTCCGCCAGTCTTTGCAGTTGTATTGGTAATTCCAGTACTAGATACTTGTCCTTTAGCAAACATTACTTTTCCACCAATAGATATTATTTCTGAAACTATTTCTGAAACATCAGAGATTTTTCCTTTACTATGATCAATTATCAAAGCAATTTTTGGAGTAGGTGTAATCTTTGTGTAATTTTTGTATGCATTAATTATTGTGTTTATTATTTTTGTATCAGATCCTAATTGTAATCTAATTGAAACAACAGTGTTTGAGTTATTGTATTCAGAAGTTGTAGATGTTGTTGCAAATGCATTAGTTAATTTTTCTTCAAGTTCTGGTAATGATTTTGAATGTTTTGTAAATAATCCAACTAATCCATCAAGTACAATTTCTTGTGAAGCTTCTTTTGAAAGAAGAGAAATCATAATGGATAGCGAACTTGTAATATCATCAAGTTGTTTTGATGCAGAAATTCTTGATACATCAAGATATTCTCCGCCAAGGTCAATACCATCTTCAATTAATTCTTTAACATTAACAAATATTGTATCAGGGATCATAGACCAAACTCCAGGATTTGTAATGTGTAAATCTCCAGAGATGTGAGAATCAGCTACATCTTTTGGTAAGACATTTGTCAAAAGTTGTTCTGCAAATACACGTTGTCCGGCATTAAACAAAAGTCCTTCAGCACCATTATTCACATGATCAAGATTAGAAGTCATTTCTTTAACATCAAAAACAGGCATACCTACACGTACCAATTTGTTCCTATATTCCTCATGACCGTGCTCCAATAGTACAGAATTTACCATTTCTCGGATAAGTGAGCCTGTAAGGTAAGTTATTTGATATTTGTAAATTCTATTTTCAACTTCTTCAGTGATTTTTTGTGCTAACTCTAGTGGAAGACTACCTTCACGAACTAGAGATTGAATAATCTTATGGGAATTGAATTCTTCAATGGAATCTTTTGATGTTCTAACGTACATTTTTCCACTTTCAATAATTGAGCGTTCTTCAATTTGTCTTGCCAAACTTAGAACTAATTTTCCAAGATTTGTAATAGTGTAACGTCTTTCAGCTTTGTTCAAAGCAACAAGTGATTGTCGAAGTAATTTTCTTAAATGGTATGCAAATTTGCCACTTTCTTTTTTAGATTTGAATCCAGCAAGTGACTTTAATTCTGAATAAGTTAATGGGCCTTTTGAATTTAGAATTCTAAGAATATCAATTCTGTTTGGACTTGCCATTACAGAGAAAATCATTCTGACACGTTTTGATGTAGATTGCATTATTCCACCTCTACTATCTGAATTGTTTTCTAAATCATCATCGCCATCAAAATCATCATCCATATTCATTTCTAATTCTTCTTCATTCATTGTCATGAAATTTCTTGACTAGTCACGCCTAATAACATTTGTGCCTAGAAAAAAATAAAAAAGATCTAAATACGATCGTTTATCGTACTATTTTTCTTGAACATCAAGTGAAAATTCTGCTGTTGAAAGTTTTTGTCCACATGATGGACATCTTCCATCAGTATGTTTCATTACATTTTTTAGAGATTTTAACATCTTCATGTCTTTGATCTTTTCACCACATTTTCCACATGCAACTTCTACTGACATGAAAATGATCAGAGATGTAAAATAATTAAGAATCTGTTTTAAATATTTTAATAATTCAAATAAATTATTTTACTGCTTTTCAATGATAATTCCACGATGCTCATCAAAATCAGTGATTTTGGCTTTTGCTCCAACTGGGAGATCTTCAGGGATTGCAATATTTGCCATAAATCCAGAAATTCTCAAATCGGAATTATCTAATTGAAGAACAACAAAGGCATATGGAGTATATTTTTCAAAGCCTGCAGGAGCAACTGTAATAATGGTATAAGTGGCAATTGTGCCTGTTCCTTCCAAAATTTCATTTTCAAACCCCTTACTACCACATTTTTCACAATAATATACAGTTGATAGATGAAGATGTCCACAACTAGTACATTTGTGAGTTAATACTTTGCCCTGTTTGGCATTTTCAATGAGTAATTCTTTGACTGACATGTTATACACTTTGGAATACGTGGACAGCACAACTAGCTCCTGTTGCACCAAAATTATGAGTTAATCCGATTTTTGCATCATTGACAGTTCTTGCACCAGCTTTTCCAGTTAGTTGATCATATACTTCTGCAACTTGTCCTACACCTGTTGCACCAATTGGATGTCCTTTTGATTTTAAACCACCAGATGGGTTAATGGAAATATCAGAATTTAATTTTGTTCTATCTTCACGAATTGCTTGGACTCCTTTACCTTTTTCAAAGAATCCCAAGTCTTCAGTGTCAACAATTTCTGCAATTGTAAAACAATCATGTACTTCTGCAAAGTCTATATCTTTTGCAGTTATTCCTGCCATGTCATATGCAGCTTGTGCTGCAATCTTTGTGCTAGGGATAGTTGTCATATGTTCACGTCCTTGTAATGCAGCTGGTGAACCACCGCGACCTGAGCCAATTACTTCAACGTAATCATTACCATGTTCTTTTGCAAATTTTTCAGAACATAAAATTACAGAACTTGCACCATCAGAAAATGGGCAGCAATCATAAAGTTTTAGCGGACTAGCAACTACTGAAGAATTCATTACATCATCAATAGTAATTTTCTTTTGCAAGTGAGCTTTTGGGTTAAGTAAACCATTTTCATGATTCTTTACTGCAACTTTGGCAAAATCTTCTTCAGTTGCATCAAATTCTGTCAAGTAAGCTCGAGCCATTGATGCAAACAATCCTGGAAATGATGCACCAGCTTGTCCTTCATAAAAGAAATCTGAACAGTATGCAAAGTAAGTTGTTGTCCATTCAGTTCCAGTATGAGTTACTTTCTCAACACCGGTGACTACAAGACAATCATAAAATCCAGCAGCTACATTTGCATATGCTTCTCTGAATGCTACTGAACCACTTCCACATGCGGATTCAATAGATAATGATGGTTTATCTGAAATTCCTAAATTACTCATTAAAACAGGTCCAAGATGTACCTGTTTGTCTGCAACTCCAAAAACATTTGAAATGTAAGATGCCTTGATCTCTTTTGGATCGATTCCAGCAGTCTCAATGGCTGAAACTGACGCCTGAGTTGCAATATCTGCTATACTGTCTGCTAATTTTCCATATTTGGTACTACCTGCACCAAGAACACAAACCTTTTCCACAAATGTGATTGATGCAAATCCCTATAAAAATCGTTTTAGTAATTGTACCATATACAATGCCAATAAAAAAAAGAGTTAGAACTATTCAAATTAAAAAAATTACTGCAAGACATGTTGTAAAAACTTCAAAGTCCAAAACGAATATCTTCAAAAAAGAAATAATTCAATTTTTGGACAGTAATGGATATCTTTCTTGGTCATCAAAAGAAAAAAAATACATGATTCTTGGAACTAATTCTCCAAAAAATGGACTAGTGCAATGTCCACAATGCAAACTAGGTGAACTAATGGTAATTCGATCAAGAACTACAAGAAAACGCTTCATGGGGTGTTCAAATTTTTATGGTGGATGTAAAGCATCCTCTCCACTATTACAAAAAGCAAAACTTCGTGCAACAAAACAACCATGTGATGTTTGTAAATGGCCAATGGTAATTTTTAGATATACAAGGAATCAAAAATGGACTAAACAATGTGCAAATTTTAATTGTAAAAGTAGAGAAGTGAAATCTACAAAGAGTAAACAGTAGGTTTTCTATTTTTTAGTAATGGTAAAGTTTTTCGTGTTTGTTTTACTTTGTCTAAATCAATAGTAACATAACTGATTCCTTGTTTCTTTTTCATATCAAGTAAAATTTTTCCATATGGAGAAACAACTAAACTTCTTCCACAATAAATATTTCCAACTTGATCAGGAGCTACAACATAACATCCATTTTCAATTGCACGTGTTTTGTTAATTGTAATCCAATGATCTTCTTTCATGTTACCTTTTACCCAAGCTGATGGTGCAACTAAAATTTCAGAACCAGCAAGTGCCAAAGATCTAGACATTTCAGGAAATCTCAAATCATAACAAATCATCATACCTATTTTCCCAATAGATGTGTTAACAGGTTTTGTGATTTTTGAGCCTGGAACCATCTTGTCAGACTCTCTAAAACCTAATGCATCATAAAGATGAATTTTTCTATATGTAGAAATTACTTTACCTGACTCATTAATAACAAATGCAGTATCATAAACTCTGTTTTTCTTTTTGCTCTTTTCATAAAATGAACCAATTACTTGAATATGATTTTCCTTTGCAGTTTTTGCAATTTGTGTAATGAAATTCCCATTAATTGTTTCTGCAAGTTCTGCAAGTTGTTTTGGAGTTTGTTTAGAGTTTGTGTAAAACATCATAAATTCTGGAAATGCACAAAAGGTTGCATGATTTGAAGCAGCTTTTGAAATATATGAAATAATTTTTTGTAAATTATTTTCCTTACTAGTTGATGCTTTGAATTGAATTACTGCAACTTTCATGAAATGGGATAATCGTGTGGGAATAAAAGGATAAAGCATTGGTACAACAGCTAAATGTACCATTTTATTATTATACAAATTTGTTCCAATATTATTAACCGACCATAGGAAGTGTGTATGTCATACCTGTACTGGACAGGAATATTTCCAGTGTTTTTTTTAAAAAATAATTAAAGTTGGTTTCCAGCTAGAAACCAATTTTCTTTAGGATTGTCTTCAAAAACAACAATTACATGATTCTCTTTTGTTTTTAGAATCTCTACTGCTGACTTTGTGATTGCTTTTGCATATTCATTTTTTTGTTCCTGGGTACGTCCAGGATACATTGATACTGTGATCAAAGGCATAAAAATTTCAAGTAGAATCAAGAATTTATTCTTTCAATAATTGTTTTGAGTGCAGTTATCTGTAATCTGATCTATACCCATATCTTGTACCATATGTGAAATCAGAACTGTGTGTTTTTTTGTACAAATATCCAGTTGCCAAACCAACTGCAAATCCACCAATGTGTGCCAAATATGCAACTCCACCACCAGCTACTCCAAATCCACTGGTAAACAATGGTAGTAGATTTTGAAATACAAGCCAAAATGGTAAAAACCAACGTGCCTGAATATGCATCATTCTCCAAAAGAATCCCAACATCATAAAGGTCTGAATTCTGGCTCTTGGGAAAATTACCAAATATGCACCCAAAACTCCAGAAATTGCACCTGATGCTCCAACTGCAGGAATTACACTAGATGTGTCACCATAAATGTGAAGTAATCCTGCAAGAATTCCCCAAATTAAATAAATTCCTAGAAACTTTAGTTTACCAAACTTTTGTTCAATGTTATCACCAAAAATCCACAAAAACCACATGTTACCTGCAAAATGAAGTAATCCTCCATGCATGAAAATGGAACTTAGTAAAGATACGTATGGTACTGATGGACAATCAAGTCGTACTGCTCCTGCACCAAAATCAATTAGAGAACCAGTAGCTCCAGTTATACAATTTGGAACAGCACCCCAATTGTAAAACATTGTAAATGCATTTGAGTTTGTAAAATCAAGAATTTGTCCTGTGTATACTGCTTGTATTAGAAATACAACTGCATTTACAATTATTAATGCAATTGTTACTTTTGGTTTAAACCCAGGTGGATGAGGATTTTCATCACGTAATGGAAACATTAGTCATGTTTAATCATTGAAATTTGTATAATAAGATTATTCAAAAATTTATTTAGATTTTGGCGGTAATTGTTTTAGTTTCAATTAATTTACCAAAAGTATTCCTTCTTTGATCAAAAATTCAATTCCGCGAACAAAAGTTTCATCATCTATTGTATCTTCTGCCCACCAACCTGCATTATTTTTAATCCAGGATGGGATTTCATCTGAACCTGTTCCGGAACCTTGAGTAGTCGGAGACGTTGTGATAACTTGATTTTTTACCAAAAATTCAATTCCGCGAACAAAAGTTTCATCATCTATTGTATCTTCTGCCCACCAACCTGCATTATTTTTAATCCAGGATGGAACAGAAATATCATTTTGATGTACTACTCGGTCTACAACAATAGGAATTACAGTTTTTGCAAGATTATTGTTATCTAAATTATTAAAATTCAAATTAATAACACCAGAAATATTTTCAGGAATAATAAATTCTGCAATATTGTGATCTTCTTTTGAATCTGAACTGATTCCATTTTGCTCAAAAATTATCCTATCGTTTTGAGTGACAGTGAATTCATATGGTGTGGCAATAGGTCTATTTTTCAAAAAGATATCAGTTACATCAAAAATAATTTTTGCGGATTCCTGTGATTTTAGATCATCAGGTTCCCATGATACAAGAATTCTAAACTGTCCGTTTTCAGTAACAGAACTCAAATGAGCATAATCACGGTCAGGTTTAATTACAAAATTCATCCCATTTTGACTAGGATTGGTATCAAAAATCTTTTGTAATTCTTTTTGATAAATTATGAAATGAATTGCACGTTCATCTGAAAAAAAATCATCAATTGTTACAACATCATCAGATAGTTGTACATCATTAATAATCACAGTAAAACCTGAGACTAACAGATCACCAAAAGATTCTGGAATAAGTAATTCTTCATGTACCACAGTTGTTTGGTCAATGTTTGATTGACTCCACTCAAATGGCATTAAAAAAGAAGTTTCTTTGTTGGAATAATCATATTGGAAATTACTAATTTCATCATAAAATGTTACAACATCAATGTATTGTTCTCCAAAATTTGGATCATCAATGTTATGTCTGGTGGTTTGAGCAATAGAAATACCAGCATTGAAAATTAATGGATCATCTAATTTTTTGGAGTATCCATCAACTGTAATTATACTGATGTCAAATTTGTACAATCCACCTTCACTAAGTTTTGGTCCTGAAACATTTACCAATCTACTATCAAGTCCCAACAATGAACCAAATAGATTAGAATCATTTTGTTCTTCAACAGTTATTGAATCAGTATCTTTTGAAATAAAATTAAAAACAACAAATCCATTATCTGCTTTGAATTCTTTTTCAAACAAAAATGTCTCACCACGATGAGATATTATTTGAAATGTAACATCACGTAAAGTGATTTTTGAATCAAAGTCAATTAATGAAATAGAAATTTGTTGATCATTACTAATTTCAGGATCACTTTGTGAAGATGAAACTTCCAAAGCAACTTGTTTTCCATTTAACTCCACAGGTGGAAATATTTCACTTCCAACCCCATGACCATACGAATAATCATAGATAGGATCAAATGTAAATGACAAAGTAAATAATAGAACAAAAAGTAATAAGAGATTTTTCAATCTAAGTCCACTTGTTTGGATCTTTTTTACGAATTTCTTTTCCATCAATGGTTACTGATTCTTTTTCTTCAAAAATAGTATGCCATTTTCCATTACTTGGAAAAATTTTGTTCATCTCATTAACTTTTTCATTAGTTGGAGGTTTATTCATTAAAGCTCCCCATTTCATGTTTGGAACCTTTGGCATGATGTCATTGATGTCTTTCATGATATTATCACCTTACAGAATTTATTTAAAAACCTATTACTAAACTCGTAAAATTCCTTCTTTAATTAGAAATTGAATTCCTTGGATAAAGGATGCATCATCAATTGCACCAGCTGCCCACCATTCAGCATTGTTTTTGATCCAAGATGGGATTTCAGAAGATCCTGAAGATGTTCCTTGAGTAGTTGGAGGAATTTCCATGATTCCTTCTTTAATTAGAAATTGAATTCCTTGAATGAAGGAGTCATCATCAATTGCACCAGCTGCCCACCATTCAGCATTGTTTTTGATCCAAGATGGGATTTCAGAGGATGATTCTACAGGAGTGGTAATAGGAGTACTAGGAGTATCTTTTACAAGACTAGAGCCAATTTCAATTAATCCTGAACCAATTCCAGAATATTTTGGGTTATAATCAAGTCCAGTACCATAAACTAGTACATCAATTCTGTATTGTCCTTGTGATGGAATACGGATCTTTTGTACATCAATTCCTTCTATTGCTACAATTCCTAGATTTTGAGGATCATCACCTGAGAATCTTGCTAATTCTTGATTACTTTCATTGTCAATAAATGAAATGGAATATCGAATATCATTAATCAAATTTTGATTTTCATCAAAAAATGCAATATCAAAAGGAACATCATCACCTGCTCCATAATTTGTATCCCATGAAATATTTACAGTTGTTGGAACTTGTTCATAATTAACAGTATCAACTAGATAGAACTCAGTTGAACTTTTTGATACTTCATTTAATGGAACTAATTTTAGATCCATTTTTTTATTATCATAATTTCCAGAACCTAAAGTTTCATTAATTTTTTGTAATTCATTTTTTGTAATTAAGAAATGAACAATGTTTGTATCATCATATGAATATGGATCATTTAGTAATGCTCTTTGATCAATTTCTACACCATTGACATATCCTTTGAATTGTTTACCTTCAGCGTATGGTGCAAAAGATTTTGGTACTCTGATTTCTTCATGTACTACTTGTACCAAGTCAACATAATCAGGACTCCAATCAAATGGCATATCAAATGCAATTGAATTATCAGAATTATCAAATTTGAAATTATCAATTTCATCATAGTATGTCTTTACAATTACTGGGACCTCAGCATTTGCAGTTTGTATGAAAAAGTCTTGTTCTTGTGCAACGCTTACAAAAGTATCATAACTTAACAAGTTAGCAAGTACGGTTCTTGGACTAGTAGCAGCTTCAATGTCAACTGTAATCTTGTATAATCCACCTTTCACAAAAATTGGGCCAGTTATTGATGGTCTTGCACAAATATCTAAATTATCATCAGTACATGCTGCACCTTGTACAAATAGAGCACCAGGTGCACTGACATGTTCTGAACCACCATAAGTAGTACATTCATGAAGATTTACTTCGTTACATCCTGATTGAGGTTTTAGTTTAACATCTAATCGTCCATCATCATCATAAAACAAATTTCTAGCCAACAACTCACCACTTTGCCAAACTTCTATTCTGTAAGTCACTTTGTCTAAATTTTCATCAGTAATGGTATCAAAAAAACGAATTTGCATATTTGCTGAATCAATTTCACCTACTGTGATATCTGATGGAGATAATTGTGTACGAACAGTTACTTCCATATCACCAAATGAAATTGGTTCTGCTTGATCACCACCAAGTCCATGTCCAAAAGCATTTGGAAGAAGTAAAGGAATTGTAGAAATTGCAACTATTGTCATTAATAATGTAAATTTATTATTCAATAACAAAAATGAGTCAATTCCATATTTAAAGTTGGCATAGTATTACTATGCCTGAGAATTTTTTAATCAGAGTAGAATTTTTATTCATCATATCAAAACAAAAACTATGAAATTTCTTTTTGCATTATTGTTCATTCCACTTTTAGTAATTCCAGCTTATGGTGAATCACAAACATTGCCAACGGAAAATAATACACTAGATGTAAAAATTACACATGATGAAATAAAACCAAATGAGTTATCAAAAATTAAAATTGATTACATCAATCCTCAAACACAAAAAATACAAATTCATGTTGACTATGCAGTAACAGTTTCAAAAGATGGTGAAATTGTTTTTGGTCCAACATCTCTTATTCATACATCTGAAGGTTCAGTAAAAATTCCAATTGAATTTAATCTTGGAGAAGGTGTGTATACTTTGGGAATCGAAATACAGGGAATATTATTTAATCCAATTCCTAAAGAAACAGTTTCTTTTGATATTGCAGTAGGTGATGTTCAAATTACATCACAACCAATTATAGAAGATTCACAAGATAATGGAGGTGGTTGTCTCATAGCTACAGCTACATACGGTAGTGAGATGGCAACACAAGTTCAACAACTCAGAGAAATCAGAGACAACCAATTACTAAACACAAAAGCTGGAACTGGTTTCATAAATTCGTTCAATGACATCTATTACTCATTTTCACCATACATTGCAGATTACGAAAGAGAAAATCCAGTGTTCCGAGAAATGGTAAAAGTGGCAATTACTCCAATGATTTCTTCATTGTCCATCATGTCTATGGCCGAGTCTGATTCTGAAGTTTTAGGATTTGGAATATCATTAATTTTGCTTAATGTTGCAATGTATGTAGGAATTCCAGTGTTTGGAATTATGAAATTAAATCAATTTAGAAAAAACTAGGTATCTTTGCTGAATATTCCAGTGAAGTTTTTATGTATCTGAGCAAAAATCATACCAATGAAGACTAAAGCAATTAGCTCATTCTTCGTACTATTTGCTATTGCAGCTGGAGTTGTCGCTATGACACCAGGTGCATTTGCAGATCACTCAGAAGTAACAATCGTACCAACACAAGGTTCAGGCGCACCTGGATGTGAAGAGGTAGAATACGGATGCTACATCCCAGGAGTCGCAACAGTTGACCTTGGTGGAAAAGTAATTTTCTTAAATGATGATTCCGCAGCACACACATTCTCAGCAGGAACAGCAGCTGATGGACCAACTGGTGAATTTGATACCTCAATGGTTATGGCAGGACAATCATACGAATGGACTGCAGACGTTGCAGGTGAAATTGATTACTTTTGCATGGTACATCCATGGATGGTCGGCCTCCTAATAGTAGAAGAAGAAGTAGTTGAAGAAGTTCATGAAGAAGTTCATGAAGAAGTAGTTGAAGAAGTTCATGAAGAAGTTCATGAAGAAGTAGTTGAAGAAGTTCATGAAGAAGTTCATGAAGAAGTAGTTGAAGAATTAATAGTATTGATTAGTGATTCAGCCGTAAAAGGTGGAACACAAATTGATCTTGAATTCAGTGAATTACACGTCAATTATGAAATCACAGCAACACAAGATGGTGAAGTAGTCTTACAAGAAACTGCACACGCAATGGAAAGTACAGCATCACATATGATAGATGCAGTAGGTTCTGATGATAATCCAATAGATGTGGATATAGTTTCTTTAGGAATTGGTGCACCAGGTGCTGAAGCAGATTGGACAGGACCAACAGGTTCAGTAGCAACTGCCAAAGTTGTCCCAGAATTTGGAACAATTGCAATGATGATACTAGCTGTCGCAATCATAAGTATTGTAGCAGTAACTGCAAAATCTAGAGTTATTCCAAGATTTTAGGAATATCTTTTTTCTATTTTCTTTTTATTAAAGCAATAATTGCCAAGATAATAGCTGCAGCTGCAATTGATAATCCAAAGATTGCAAAGTCATATGATGCTCCACCATCAGATGTAACTTCAGTTTCTCCAGATTTTAGTTTTGATACATCTTGTTGTAAAGATGAAATTGCATTTTTTAATGCAGTAATATCTGCAGTTCCCTCACTACTTGAAGGCGGAAAATCAAGTACTGCAGATGGTTCTACATCTTCAACTGGGATTTTAATATCAACAGGAATTCCACGAATATCACCTGTTAATTCAATCATGTATGTTCCAGTTTTAGTTGGAATGATTGATGAAAAATAATATCCAGGTTTTGGATCAGAATTGATATCAAGTTTTTTTGTTGCACCACCAAAATGGATAATTGCATCAGTTCCCTTAAACACACTGGTAATACCTTTGAAAGAGCCTTCAGTCTCGCCACGTTCAATAATTTTTAGAACTATATCATTACGAATTCCAACAACTGGCGGTTCTATTGCCCAACCTGCTTCTATTTCATATTGCTCCACGTGTGCAGTTGTATGTGCAAAAGATGGAGCAATCATTCCAATTGAGAATAATAAACCAATAATACCAAAAATTGCTATCTTCACTGAAATCATTTCATTACAACATGTTATTATCTTTACGTGGATTGGTACAAAGACCAAACAAATGAAAATTGTTTAAATTGTCAATCATGACCTGAAGATTAAATGCAAAAATTTCTAATTTTATTATTAGCAATATCATTTATTTCAATTCCGTTAGCTTCTGCACATCCATTCACTGAAGAAACAATTCCAAATTTAACAACAAACGCACCAGTTGGGACCACAGAAATAATTGTAATTTTTTCAGAGCCAGTTGACATTAATTTTAGTGAACTCAAAGTGTTTGATTCCAATGGGGATCAAATAGATAACAAAGATACAAAATATTTTGAAAATGAATTATCTCTTATTGTAACTACAGCACCATTAGAAGATGGGGTTTTTACAGTTTCAACCAAAGTTCTTTCAAAAGTTGACGGACATTTGGTTCCTAGTGCATTTTTGTTTGCAGTAGGTGACGTAATTGTTGATTCATCATTACTTGGAAAAGAAAAACCATCAGAATTGATATTTTTACCAGAAGCTGGTGCCAGATTTCCAGGATTAGTTGGTCAAACAATTGTGTTAGGTGCAGTAATTGCATCATTATTCATCTGGGGAACTCAAAATAAACAATCTATCAAAGAAGAACTAGAAAAAGTAGAAAAACACTACCACGGAAAATTTATGTCAATTACAGGAATTGGATTAGGATTAGTTTTTCTTTCAGATATTTTGATGATCGTAGTACAAACTATAAGATTAGAAGCATCACCATTACTTGTAATTCAAACAGACTTTGGAAATATTTGGTTATTAAGAATGATAATAACAGTAATTTTGTTAGGAATTTGGTTTGGATTAGATAGGGAAAAAATTCTATCAAAGAAAAACCAGATTCCAATGCTTGTAGCATCATTGGTATTAATTGCAACTACAAGTTTAATTGGTCACGGTGCTGCCAGTGGTGAAACACCTGCCATTATTTTAGATTACATTCACAATTTGGTTTCAGCAGTATGGATAGGTGGAATATTTTATTTTGTTTTTGCATTATTGCCAACATTTTCACAACTCAAAGAGTCTAGTAGAGAAAAAATGAGTTTAGTAATGATTCCAAGATTTTCAATTGCATTTATCATTGCAATTGGAATTGTAGTTATCACAGGACCAATTCTGATGTGGTTCTTAGAAAGTGATGTAGGATTAATCACCGAATCAGTGTATGGTCAATTAATAATTCTCAAAATCATAATTGCATCTTTAATGATTGGATTGGGAGGATTTTTTCAGTTTAAAATTCAAAAAAATGCTGAAAAGAATTTCAAATCAGGAAAAATTTCAGTTCATAAAAAAATGAAAAGAACACTCAAAGTAGATGTTATGTTAGGAATCATTCTACTTGGAGTAGTTGCATTACTCACCAATGGGACATTGCCTGCAGGTGAAATTCAAAGAGTAGATGCACAAGAAGTGGTGTATAATTTTAAGACAATAGAATTTACAGAAAATTCCAAATTCGATATTGATATTTCACCATTTTCAAGTGGAGTAAATACAATAATTGTGAAGATCAGTGATTTTGAAGGAAGTCCATTACAAGATTTAGATCAAATCAAAGTAAAGATGTCAAATCCAACAAAAAATATTTCTCCAATTGAAATTCCAATGAAACTCATCAAACAAAGTGAAGATAGACCTACAGAATTTCAAGGGGAGTTAACATTTGGATTTTCAGGTGAATGGTTAATTGAGATTGAAGCTCAAAGAACAGAAAATGCAAATGAATCAAAATTATTAAATTTACTAGTAAAACCAAGGCTAAAAGATCTCCAAACTCAAATTGTAGAATATGAATTTCCAAAAGATGCAAAACCATTATTCCCAATCTATGATGGAAAAGGCTCCATTTGGATTAGTGATGCATCAGCACCTAGATTGTGGGAATTTTCATTAGAAACACAAGAATTTACAGATTATACATTTGATGGATTAACTACAACGTTTCTAACTCAAGATAATACAGGAAAGATATGGTTTACAGATTCTCCAAGAAATCAGGTTGGATTCATCGATATTGAAACAAAACAAATTACAACAAAAACAATTCCCAAATTAGATCCACTCATTTCAGAAAATACACCGTTATTTATCAAAGCAGATTTTGATGGGAATATTTGGATTGCAATAATTAACAAAGATAAGATCATCAAATACGATCAAAATGATGAATTTGAAGAGATAGTCATTCCAGGTAAAGACAATTTGCCATTTGCATTAGCACTTGATACAGATGGAAAGATATGGTTTACAAGTACAGGTACTGGTAAAATCGGGTACATTGATCCTAAAGATAACAAAGTAACTCAATTTTCTGCCAACCCTCCACTTCAAGGTCCTGAAGCATTACTTTTTGATAAAGATGGGAATATTTGGATTGCAGAACATACAGGATTAGCAATCACAAAGTTTAATCCAGTTTTAGAAACATTTGAGAGAGTTTCTGTGCCTAATGAAGATGCATTACCATTTGGAATGACATTTGACAAGTATCAAAATATTTGGTTTGCAGAACATACAGTAGATTCCATTGGAGTATATGATCCAGATAATAATAATTTGATTGAAATTCCAGTTCCAACTGAAACATCATTTGTACAATTTATGACATCAGATGAGAAAAATAATGTATGGTTTGTAGAACAACAATCAAACAAACTTGCAACTATAAAACTCTCAGAAATTCCAGTAAGCATTTCACAAGTGCAATTAAAAAATAATTTCGAATTAAAATATACAGAAATTGCATCACCATTAATGGCATTAGGAATTATTGCAACATCATTGTTTTTTGTAAAAAGTATTCATGACAAAAGAAAATTGAATTCTTTGATTAGTTCTTAGATAATAATCCTGCAGATTTTATTCCCATAGTTCCTGCAAGAAATCCAATAGATATCAAAACAATTGTTCCTGCAGGAGTAATATCGAAAATATATGAAACAATAATTCCAATTACAACTGAAGATACAGATAGAGTCATTGAGATGATGGCAGTTTGTTTAAAACCTCTACCATACATTATTGCAGTAACATTAGGGATTACAAATAATGCAGATATCAAAAGTACACCAACTAATTGAATAGAGGTGACTACAGTAATTCCTGCCATAAAAATTATCAAATAATTAATTTTTTCTACAGGAATCCCACTGACTTTAGCTTGTTCTTCATTAAACGTTGAATACAAAAGTTGTCTATACATTAGTAAAATTACAATCAAAATAGCTCCAGTTAAGGCTAAAATCAAAACTGTATCATTTACACTAACAAGTAAAATACTACCAAACAGAAAACTGAAGATATCAATTGAGAATCCTCCTGAAAGACTAATTATTACAAGCCCAACAGCTATGCCTGAAGACAATAGTACCGCAATTGAAGCATCGCCAGAAATGTTGTATCTATCTTTAATTTTTGTAATAATTAATGCACTAATTATAGAAACACCATATGCAGTCCATAATGGATAGACTCCAGCTAATAGGCCCAATGCAATACCGCCAAATGAAGAATGAGCGATTGCATCACCAAATAATGAATAACGTCTTAAAACTAAAAACAATCCAACAACAGAACATAAAATTGCAATAGCAATTCCAGAAATTAGTGCTCTATGCATAAAGCTGTAAGTAAGAATTTCTAGTGACATGATTAATGATGATGCATATGTTCCTGCATTGATGCTTCAGAATATTGTTTGACAAGTTTATCATCAGAAAAGAATTTTTCAGATTCTCCATGAAAAAATAATGTTCTGTTAAGACATGCCACATGATTTGCTAATTGGTTAACTGCATCTAGATCGTGTGAAGACCAAATGATGGTGATTTTTTGTTTAGAGTTTAATTCACGTAAAATACTATAGAAAAGATCAATACTTTGTTGATCAATTCCAGTAACCGGTTCATCAAGAATTAAAATTTTTGGATTAGTTACTAACGCTTTTGCAATAAAGACACGTTGTTGTTGTCCTCCAGAAAGTTCACCAATTCGTCTTTCACTTAATTCATGAATCCATAATTGTTGTAAAATATCATCAATTCTTTTTTCATTTGATTCATCTTTTAATCCCATTCGTACAACATCATTTACTGTAACTGGAAAATTTTTTTCAAAAATTGGTTTTTGTGGAACGTATCCAATTTCTCCAAGATAATCTTTAGATTTTCTTATATCTTTATCAAAAAATTTGATCATTCCATCATATTTGGTATTAAGATTTAACATACAATCAAAAAGAGTAGATTTTCCAGCTCCATTAGGTCCAATTATGCCTAGAAAGTCACCTTCTTTGACTACAAAACTTACATCATCTAATGCCTTTACATCAGGGTATTTGACTATGAGATTTGATATTTCTACAATATTCAACATAATGCCTCCTTTAGGTTTTCAAGATTTTGAGTCATTTTAGAAACATAATTTTGATTTGAAACAGTTTCTAAAGGAGATAAAACAAGAACTTTGCCACCAATTTCATCTGCAATAACTTGAGATGTTTTAGTAGATGTACTTTCTTCTGCAAAAATTACTTTAATGTCTAATTTTTTTGCAAGAGAAATAATATTTTCTAATGTTTGTGGAGTTACTTCACCGTGTGAATTAATTGAGGAAATTATTGTATGTTGAGTTAGACCATATTCATCAGCAAAATATGAAAATGCATCATGAAAAGTAATAAAATCAGTTCTGCATTCAGATAAATCAGTTCTAATTTTTGAATCAAGTAAATCTAATTCTTTAATATATATTTCAGCATTAGTTTGATAATTATTTTTGTTTATAGGATCAGAATTAGATAAAGCATTTGCAATATTTTTAACTTGTAATTGTGCATATACAGGATTTAACCAGACATGTGGATCTTGGTTTCCATGTTTGTGTTTTGAATGTTCATCTTCTTTTGTATGGTTTTCATATACATCACCAGAAATCAAATGATGAATTTCTTCTAATCCATCTGTACCTTCAATATGTTCATTTTCAATTTCATGTAACAAATTTTCAATATCTTCAATTTCATTTGAATCATGATTATGTTCATCACTTTCATGTTCATGTAAAATTTCTTCAATTGCTTCAATTGATTGTGATTGAGTCATACGTCCTTCTTCAAATTCTTCTATGACATATGCGATTTCTATGTAAAATTCTTCAACGGGTTCATCATGTTCACCTTCTTTTGAATGAACATCATGTTTTTCAGCATCTAAAGTTAAAATCCCATTACTTGTATCAACAATACTTGCACGGTAATCAGTTGTATCTAATGTACCAAACCAATGTTCATAGCCCATACCATTGATAATTATCATATCAGCTTTTTGCAATCGTTCTGTATCTCTAATGGTAGGTTCCCAATCATGGGGATCAGCACCCATTGGTACTAACAGAGTAACATCAATCATTTCTTTTCCTATATTTTGTGAAAATTCATTAAGAAAATTGGCAGTAGTGACTACTTGTAATTTTGAATGTTCAACAGTATAAGTTTCGGAATTAAAATTGGGTTGGATTACTACAAAAGAAGCTAATGGAATTACAATAATTATTGCAATAATTGCCAGTTTGATCTGAGTATTCACGCCTCGATTTAATCAATATTATTAATAAATCTATAAAATGTTAATAACAATAGTACTAAATTTATAAGATATTTAATAACATTAAACACATGCCAATAGTTTCAATCTCATTAAATGATGAAATCCTTTCAGAATTAGACAAATTACAATCAAGCATGGGATTTTCAGGAAGATCTGAAGCTATTAGAGCAGGAATCAGATCATTTGTTTCTGAAGAAAAACAAAAATCAGATTTGTCTGGAAATATTCATGCAATTCTTTTAGTTGTTCATAATGACGAATTTGATCATGTTGTTTCAGGAATTACTCATAATTTTGAAGATTTGATTACAACACATCTACATAGTAAAATTGAGAAAGAAAAATGTATGGAGCTTTTCGTTATTGATGGAGATGCAGAAAAAGTATCTACAATGACAAAAGATTTTCAAACAAACAAAAACATGGATACAGTAAAACTTGTTGCAATTTAGATTTAATATCTAAAATTATTTCCTTTTCTTAATCCCAATAACTATAGTTACTGGAACTCCAAGATACATTCCCAAGTTCAGTAAAATTATACCAATGCCTAATGATATCACTTCAGAATCAGACTCGGCATACGACATGATGGATAGAGAACTAATCATTGGAGTAATTGCTAATTTCACCATTTCTTGAAATACTGGATTTTCTCTTTCATAATCAGCTATAATTGGTGAGAAGGAATAGTATACATCATTAAATGAATTTATGAAACTAGTTCCAGCTTCTGTGTTTAGTAATTGGTTGTCTCTGATTTCTCTTAACTGTTGGACTTCATATGCCATTTCTGAACCATAAGTTGCAGTGGCTATAAGACAACCGCCTCCATTGTCTTGTGAATCTTCTATAATTTCAGATGTATCTTGTACATTAGTAGGTACTGTAGTTCCAGAACCATGTGCAACAACTAAACCAAATTCAGTTTCTTGTCCTGTATTTCTAATATTTTCAAATTTGATAGTTGTTGGCCCTGTTTGATCCTTAGAAAAGGTGAATTTCTCAAATTCTCCACCAACTTGTGCCAATCCAGTTGTTTTAAAAATCTCATTACCTTTTTGAATTATCACAAAAGTGTAATCAGAACTTCGTAAAGGCTCATTTGTTCTACCATCTCGAATAGTAAAAATAAAATTTGTACTAACTCCAGATTCTATATTTATTGGATCCCAGGAGAGATTTATTTTGAAATCTTCACTTTTTGTATACGCCTCTAATGGAAATCCAACTTCTTGACTTGCAGATAATGTGAAAATAATATTATCAGGTAAAGATTCACCTGATTGTCTCATTTCATTTTTCAAAAATCTCAAATTATCTTGTAACAAAACAAAATGAACTATTCTTTCATCTTCTTCAGTGTAATCATCAACTGAAACTGAAGATTTGAAAAGTTTGATTCCATTAACATAACCAGTATAACTAGGTGCTAAAAATTCAACAAAATCTTTTGGAAAATGTGTCTCTACATGAACTACATTTACGTGAGACATTTGTTTTTCATTCCAATCAAATGGCATTTCAAATGATAATTGTTTTGATTTAAAATCATAATTTGGATTAAAAACAGAATCAAAGTAAGACTTGAAACGGAATTGAACATCATTGTTTTCTGAATCTTTTTGCATGAAAGCAACTGTCTCAACAATTGTCAAGTCAGCATTATAGACACCAGTATTTTCAACAATGTTAGTTGGTTCATCAATGGTTCTTACTTCAATCTCAAAAGTATACAAACCACCGGAAACAAACAATGGTCCTGTAATGACTAAAGGATCTGATTCAGTTCCATGCCAGGCTCCAAGTATAGAGTCTTGTTCTCCTTGAATGGTGATATTTTCTTCTTGTGTGGGTTTTATTTTAATTGGTAAAATTCCATTATCAGTAAAAAAATATTTTTTAAAAATCATCTCATCATTATGAAACAATCCTATTAAGAACGTGACATTTTTTGCAGGTTCGTTTGTGGTATTATCAGTTGCAGTAATTGTTAGTTGTTCTTGTTCATTTTCAAAATACATGGGCATTTCAACAGTTACTGATAGATTTTTTCCTTGAACATCAATTGAAGAAATTCTTTCCAATCCTAAACCATGACCATAAACACTACTGGCTGGAAACAATAAACATATCACCATTGCAAAAACTCCCAATTTTATCAATGGTGTCATAATTTGACTCGTTTTTAGCACTATTTTACTGTGAGTAATTCTTCAGTTTTCTGAATCAAATCATTCATGTTTGTTGTTTCAAGAAGTGGTTGAAGTTCACTTGGGACTTTTGCACCAAGGGCTGCAAGGGAATAAACATAATCAATCATTGGTGTATCAGTTACAAGATAGTACTGTTTTAAAACGTGATCTAGTGCATGTGGTTCAACAACTTTAGGTAATGCTTGTGAAATGATTTTCTTTTTCCATAACTCCACTAATTTCTCCCATTGTTCAAGTGAAATATTCTCATCAATTTCTGGAATCATTTCAACTTCAGCTTGAATATACATTTTCTTTGCAGTACCAATTTTTTCATGTATATCAGATACTTGTTGATGTCCTTCAACAGATAGTGGATCATAGTTTTCAGGTTGTGGAATTGAAGGAGGAATAATTTTTTTGATTTTAAAGGAATTTCTACCAAGAGTGTCAATGTGTAATTGTAATCCATCAAGTTTGACATCTTTACATTCTGTGATTTTAGCAATTGTTCCAATCAAGTTAGGAGAGTTCCAACCATTTACAGAATTATTTTCATCAATTAGACATACTCCAAATTGACCATCACCTAACATACAATCATCAACTAATTGCTTGTATCTAGGCTCAAAGACTCGAAGTGGAAGAGATTGTCTTGGAAATAAAACTAAATCTAAAGGAAAAATTGGTATTACTTTTGTTTCAGTCAAGTAATAGTTATCAAAATCTCTTTAGATATATTGGATACGGATTTTAAAAATTAAAATCCATTTTCATTTAATGTCAAACCTAACAATGCTGCACGAGTATGTTTTCCATATTCAGCCTGTTCAAAGTATTTTGCATTTGGAGTATTGTCAATATCTGTAGAAATTTCATCTACTCTTGGAAGAGGATGTAAAATTATTGAATCGCTTTTCATTTGTTTTAACAAATCTAATCCTACAACATAACTTCCTTTAACTTTTAGATATTCTTCTTCATCAGGAAATCTTTCTTTTTGTATTCGAGTAACATAAAGAACATCTAGTTCATCAATATGATCTTCAACTTTTGTTGATTCAGTAAAGTCTAATTTCTTTTTAATTTCATAAACTGAATCAGTTCTAATTTTTAGCGATTCAGGAGAAATCAAACGAACATCAACATCATAATTTCCTAGTCCATGAAGTAAAGAGTAAACAGTTCGTCCATACTTCAAGTCACCAACAATTCCAACTTTCAAACCGTCAATCTTTTTCTTTTCTTTTTTAATTGTAAACAAATCTTGAATTGCTTGTGTTGGATGTTCTTCAGTTCCACTACCTGCGTTGATTACAGGTTTTTCTGAAACTTCAGCTGCAAATCTACTTGAACCATCCAAAGTATGTCTCAAAATAAGAGCATCTGAATAAATTGACATTATTTTTACAGTGTCTGCAAGACTTTCGCCTTTTTGAGCAGATGATGATTCAATATTAGAAATTCCTAAAGAGTTACCACCAATTGAGGCCATTGCAGAATCAAAACTTAGACGAGTTCTAGTACTTGGCTCATAAAACAAGTATCCCAATGTTTTTCCTTTGCATATTTCTCGTCTAGTGGAAAGATCAAGACTCATTATTTTATCAGTGGCAGTAAAGATTTTTTCGAGTTTTTCTTTGGAATAGTCCTTAATTGAGATGATATCTTGCTTGAAAAACTCATTCATTCTTTCAATAATATATACAGGTCACTATACAAAGTATTCTGATGGAACAGTCCGAACTTATGGTTCGACGAATCAAAGAAGGCACAGTAATCGACCATATTGATGAAGGAAAAGGCCTACAAGTTCTAAATGCATTAAGAATTGATGGTGCAGATGGTGGATTAATCACAATTGCTTTGAATATGCCTAGCGGTAAGTTCAAGAAAAAAGACATCATCAAAATTGAAAATAAATTTCTAAAAGATGATGATACAAACAAACTGGCAGTTATTGCTCCAAAGGCTACAATCAATATGATAAAGGATTACAAATTAGTCGAAAAAAGAAGAGTTTCACTACCAAATGAAATAGATAGAATATTTCGATGTTCAAATCCAGATTGTATCACAAACAGTACAGAACGTATTGAATCAATCATGGATGTAATTGACAAAGAAGGTAGAGTACTCAAGTGTAGATATTGTTCAAGAGTTTTAGATGTAAATCAGCTAAAATATAATTAAAAATAATTTAAAAATTGAAAAATTTGTTAGGATTATTGTCCTAAGATGATAAACATCATGACGATACCATAGATTGCGATTGATTCTACCATACCTACAAAGATGAATACCTTTGACTGTAAAGCTGGGTTCTCACTAATGACTGCAAGACCTGCTGCACCTACTTGACCAAGACCAATTCCTGCTCCACCTGCTGCAATACCAAATGCTAAACCAGCACCGAGGAGTTTCATTGAATCGCCACTAGATGCACCTTCTTCTGCAAAAGCAACTCCAGTTGAACCTAGAATTGAAATTGCAGATGCTGCCAATAGTAACAAAACGATAGTTTTCATTTACGAATTGGCTCCTTCAGGTCCATATTTAAACCATATTGAGAAAAGTGGGTTAAATTTTTTGCAGAGTTTTCTTTTTGAAAGATTCTAGTTCAGTTTTGATGGTGTTTGTAAAACTATCACAATCTGCATCTAACACTTTTTTTGAATTTTCAACTAATTTTTTAATTTCTTCTTTTGCCATTTTATCTACTTTCCATCTTTGCCTTCACTTTTTTTAACTTTGCGAATTCTTCTCTTTCTCTTTCTTCAAGGGTTGATGAGATAAATCGAATCTTTTCTTTGTATTGTGGAATAATTACATTTTCAAGTGCGTTTAGAAGTTTTTGTGTTTTTTCTAATGCTTTTGCAAGACTAAAGATGGAATTTTCATATTCTGCGGCTTTACAAATTTTTGGAAGTAATTCTTTGATCTGTTTTGCTGCTCTATCAATTGATGAATTTGTATCTGCAAATCCATAAGGCATTGATTTTGTATCTTTTTCAGTCACAGAAAGTGCTGGAATTTTAACATCAACTACTCTACGTACATGAACTTCAACTTCCATTACTGGAGGAGTAGATTCAGCAACAGAATCAACAGTGGCAGTTCCCAATGTCATATAGGATTCATTTACGGATTTGTAAATATCTTGTAATGGTTCCCATATTCCACCTCTGGCTTTTGATGCCTCTTCAATCATTTCTTCAATATTTTTAAGTAAAACTTTCCGCTTGTCATCTAGAATTTGTTGAACCATATTTGCAACTTGAGTTGATTTTTTGTATTTGAAAAGTTCGATTTTGGTTGCTGCAACATTTTGTCCAAATGACATTTTGCTACTCGCCTTTGTAATATTCGTCTACGTATTTGTCTTTAATTTTTGTAATCTCATTCTTTGGTAATTTAGATACAATCTTCCACAAAACTCCCAATGTCTCTTCAATGGTTCTATTCTCATCAGTTGCTTGAGTTAAGAATTCTTTTTCAAATATATCGCCAACATCCATGTATTTCAAATCAATTTCAGTTAATCCTGCTTTACCTACAATTCCTGCAAGTGCTCTAACCTCTTGTGCTCTAGAATATGCATCATAAACCTGATTAGAAACTTCACTGTGATCCGCTCTTGTACTGCCTTCACCAATTCCGTCTTTCATCAATCTACTAAGACTCATCAAAATGTTGACTGGTGGATAAACTCCTTGTCGGAATAAATCTCTACCAAGTACAATCTGTCCTTCTGTAATGTAACCAGTTAGATCAGGGATTGGGTGAGTAATATCATCAGATGGCATTGATAAAATTGGAACTTGTGTAACACTTCCTTTTCTACCGTTTAGTTTTCCTGCTCTTTCATAAATTGTTGAAAGGTCAGTGTAAAGATAACCAGGATATCCTTTTCTTCCAGGAACTTCTTCTCTTGCTGCACTAATTTCTCTTAATGCTTCAGCATAGTTTGTCATATCAGTAAGAATTACCAAAACATGCATTCCCAATTCAAATGCCAAATATTCTGCAACAGTTAAGGCCACACGAGGAGTAATAATTCTCTCAATTGCAGGATCATCTGCTGTATTTAGAAATAGAACACTTCTCTTTAGTGCACCAGATTCTTCAAGACTTCGTCTGAAATATTCTGCTTCACTGTATTGCACACCAATTGCTGCAAAAACTACAGCAAAATCATCATTTGTTCCAACAACACTTGCTTGTCTTGCAATTTGTGCAGCCAAGAGATTGTGTGACATTCCAGAGCCTGAAAAGATTGGAAGTTTTTGTCCTCTAACTAGAGTAATCATTCCGTCAATTACAGATACACCAGTTTGAATGAAATCCTTTGGATATTCACGTTGTTCAGGATTCATTGGTTCACCGTTAATGTCAATAAATTTATCAGCAATTGGATCTGGAAGTCCATCTTTTGGTCTACCTAATCCGTCAAATACTCTACCAAGTACCTCTTTGGATACTGGCATTTCCATAACTTTACCTACAAATTTTGCATTGGTTGCAGCAATTGATAATCCAGAAGTTCCTTCAAAGACTTGGACAATTGCTTTACCATTTCCAACTTCAAGAACTTTACCTAGTCTTCTTTCACCATCGTTAGTTTCAATCTCTACTAGTTCATCAAATGCTGCATTATCAACATCATCAACAACTACTAGAGGACCTTTAATTTCAGCAATCTTGCTGTATTGGACTCCACCTTCTACTGTCAATTTGATACTTTAACTCCTGATAGTGATTTGAATTCTTCGTTCATTTTATTTTCTAATTCATCAAGTTTTGGCATTTCATCATCTTTAACATCCATTCTTGCTTTAAGAAGTAAAGTGATACTAGACATTGCACGGATATCAGCAAGTGCTGCTCCTTCTTTGATTGCTTGTTGACCTTTCTTGTAAAAGTCAACTAGTAATTTCATTAGTTTGAATTGTTTCTCAGGACTACAGAAAGTATCAACATCATCAAATGAGTTTTGTTGTAACAAACCAATCTTTACCATTCTTGCAACTTCAAGAATTAATTTTTCCTCATCAGGTAATGCTTCGGGACCTAAGAGTCGAACGATTTCTTTTAGTGTATCTTCTCTTTGTAAAACTCCATAAACTTGGCTTCTAATTTCAAACCAATCTTCACTAATATTTTCACCCCACCATTTTGCAATATCTCCAAGATATCCAGAATAACTATTCATCCAATTAATTGATGGATAGTGTCTAGAATATGCTAATTTTGCATCAAGTGCCCAGAATGTTTTGATAAATCTCATTGTGTGAGTTGTAACTGGTTCTGTAAAGTCACCACCAGATGGGGAGACTGCACCGATTAATGTAACTGAACCATCACGGTCCGGACTTCCAGCAGCTCTAACTCTACCTGCTCTTTCATAAAATTCTGCTAATCTTGATGCAAGATATGATGGATAACCTTCTTCAGCAGGCATCTCTTCTAATCTGCCACTCATTTCTCTTAGAGCTTCTGCCCATCTACTTGTAGAATCAGCAACTAGTACAACATCTTTACCCATATCTCTATAATATTCTGCAATTGTTACACCAGTGTAGATACTTGCTTCTCTTGCAGCTACTGGCATGTTACTAGTATTTGCAACAAGAACTGTTCTATCCATAAGTGGTTTTCCACTACGTGGATCTTTTAGATGTGGGAATTCAACAAGTACTTCAGTCATTTCATTTCCTCTTTCACCACAACCGATGTAAACTACAACTTGGGAGTTTGCCCATTTTGCAATTTGGTGTAATGTTACAGTTTTTCCTGTACCAAAGGCTCCAGGAATTGAACCAGTTCCTCCTTTAGCAATTGGGAAGAATGTATCAATAACACGTTGTCCAGTGAGTAATGGAACAGTTGGATCATAACGGCTCTTGTATGGACGTGGTTTTCTTACAGGCCATTTGTGATACATTTTAAGTTCAATAGTTTCACCGTCTTTCTCAGTTGTTGCTAAAACAGTTTCTAAATCATAATCACCTTCAGAAACCATGTTGGAAATTTCTCCACCTTTATGGTCTGGTGGAATCATGATAGAGTGATCAATTAAATCAGTTTCTTGTACAGTTCCAATTACATTTCCTGCTTCAACTCGGTCACCATTACTTACAGTTGGAACAAAGTGATATTTTTTGGTCATATCAACTGGAGTAGTTGTGATACCTCTTCCAATGAATGAGCCAGATGCTTTAGATAATTCTCTTAGCGGTCTTTGAATTCCATCATAAAGTTGTCCAATGATTCCTGGACCTAGTAAAACACTAAGTGGGTTTCCAGTTCCTACTACAGGTTCACCTGGTTTTAATCCACTTGTTGATTCGTAAACTTGGATAAATGCAACATCTCCTGTTAATCTAATTACTTCACCGACTAATTTTGAATTTCCAACTGTAACAGTCTCATACATTTTTGCTTCAGACATACCATCAGCCCTTACTGCAGGACCACTTACCCAAACAATTCTTCCTTGAGCTGCCATTTTTTTCTTTATTCTCCTACTCCGAATTTAGATGCAATTTCTTTCCTAATTAAAGGCTTTAAACGATCAATTCTTGCATCAAGTGTATTATCAAAAGTCATTGCACCATCTTTGGATTTTGCAATAATTCCACCAAGACAATCAATTGTATTAGATGACAACTCAGAACCAGGGAATTGTGATAGAGTGGATTGAACAACATCTTTGTCACTAGTATTTGTGGAAACTATAATTTCTGAAGTTCCTAAAATTTGAGTGGATTCATCTAAAAGTGATTTAATTAAATTTGAATAATCTCCGCTGCGATCAGAATTTGCAATTTGATCAAGTGCTTTTGTGAAGACTTTGTCAACTGCGTCTTCTAATGCCATTAATTGTTTATTTCTAGCTTCGATATCAGCACTGCCAATAATCTGTTTTTCAATTTTATCAGCCTCTTTTTTACCATCTGCAATGATTTTGTCAAATTCTCCTTCAAGTTTAGGAATAGATTCATCTAAAACTTTTTGAGAATCATCTAAAGATGTCTTGATGTTAGATAGTATTGTGGCTTCAGTATTTTTTAAAATTTTGTCAATTGTACTTTCTAATGAAGAATTAGATGCCAATGCGTGCAGTCGACCCATAATGGATTTTAATGTTTGGGAAATGTTGCTTCAGAAAGATATTAAACTCTATTAAATTACCCGAAATTTGTCTTGGGAACAGCAGATCTAAAACTTGGAACCGTAATTTTGCCAAGAAGTGAATCTCCAAAAGCGATTTCAAGATTGACGGAATTCGAATGGTATCACAAAATTGATTCTGCAAATGACTTAGTTACACCTGAGATTGATGATCTTTTACTTCAAGCACAACAAACATTCCAATCAATTGATGATGTAATCAAAGGAATGGGAATTCCATTAGAGGTAGGAATTATGGAGATTTTATTCAAAGGGACAGTAATTAAGAAAAAAGATTATGAGATTAATGAAATTGAAGAGATGGTAGCTGATCTCACAAAAGAGGCACCATCAATAATTGATGAGCCTACAAAATTATTAGAAGAGGCATCAAATACGAGACTATCCATTGAAGAATACAGTTCCCTCAAAGAAACTCTAGAAGTTATCAAAAAGATGAAAATTGATTTATCAGGATTTGGATTAATGAAATATTTCTTTACAAATCTCTTTGTGATTAATACTGCAGATTATGATGAAATTAGTCGCTCACTTGATGGTGTAACTATTTCAAAATATGAATTAGAAAATAAAGAAAAATCTGCAATTTTGGTAATTTCTGATACCAGTGATTCAGAAAAAGTTCTCAAAGTTCTTAGAAGTTTCAATTCTAATACATTTAAGATTCCAGAAGGTTTTCCACAAATTCCAAGTGAAGCATATGCATTAGCAGAATCAAAAATTAAGGAATTAACTACAAAACAATCAACAATTAAAAAACAATTATCAAAACTGGCAAAAAAATCTAGACGTGATATTTTAGCATTACATGAAAAATCACTGGTTGCTAAAGATGTTCTTGAGACTTTAAGAAAACCAGGAGGAACAAAGAATTTTGCAGTTATTCAAGGATTTATTCCAGCAAAAATGGAATCAAAATTCACAAATTCAACAAAACAATGGATGTCAGTTGTAGAAGATATTACAGATCCTAAAATGAAAGAAGAAATTCCAACATTGTTTAACAATGGTAGATTTGTTAGAACTTTTGAAGTAATTACAAAGAGTCAAGGAATTCCAAAGGCAGGAGAGCCAGATCCTACTCCAATGATTGCACTGATGTGGCCTATTTTCTATGGATTGATGTTTGCAGATATGGGTCATGGATTATTACTAATGGCATTAGGTTTACTATTCAAGTTTAAGGGACAAGGAGAACTCTCCAGATGGGGAATGCTCATTGCAATTTCTGGTGCATCAGCTGCGATAGCGGGTGTTGGTGCAGGTGAAGCGTTTGGATTCCACCTTGATCATATGGGACCATTTGAAGGACTATTAGAAGAAGGAGGAGCTTTACATTCAGTAAGCTGGATTGTAGGAGTACTCAGTGTTGCTGAATTAACATTTGATCAAGTAATTGATATTCTCAAAGTTTCATTATTCATTGGAATTGTACATCTAGTTTGGGCAATGGCTTTACGAATAATTAGATTATTCAAAGAAGGAGAAAAACTAGTTGTATTTACTGAAGCAATTCCAAACTTGATTCTTTATGGAGGAATTGTAGTAGTCATGATGTGTGCAATTGGTTCACAGTATGATGTCATGAACATGTATTCCAAAGTTCACACAGAAACAGTTCCTTGGGTGACAATGTTCTTAGGAGATTGGGCCCAAGTTTGGATTATTACAAGAATTTCAATTGTTATGATTTTAGCTTCAATGGTTATCATGATGGTTGGAGGTATAATGCATGCAAAGAAACATCCAGATTCAGGCAGTGATCCTGCAAGTGTGATAATGGAGGTTCTATTAGGAAAAACAGTTGAAAGTTTAGCCCATACAATCAGTTATGCTCGACTAGGAATTATGTTACTTGTGCATGCAGCATTGTTAATGACAGTAAATAATGCATTTACATCTCTAGGTGGTTCTGAGTCAGGTGCAGCCATGGTAATGATTATCGGTGGAAACTTGGGAATTATGATGATTGAAGGGTTAATTGTGTATATTCAGTCTCTCAGATTACACTTGTATGAATTCTTTACAAAGTGGTATGTTGGTGGTGCACAACCATTTAGACAAATAAGACCAGAGTTGATTTACAATCAATTTATTTGGAAAAGAAAATAATATTCAAAATTAGAATCATTGTTGATTTTTCTCGTTAAAAAATAAATACTATAATTTTTTTTAAAACAGTGATTGATATGGTTGCTGAAAAAAATAATAAAAAACAGTCAAAAGATTATGAAACATTTCTAGGAAAAGAAATTAGTGAACATTTGTCATCAGTGTCATCTGAACCATTACACCAAAAAAGCAGAACAGATACAGAATCAAAAAAAAGTGAACGATAACGATGTTAAATTAAAGATGCATAGAATTATTTCTCAACAGGAAGATCTAATTTATTTCCCCATTCTCCCCATGAACCAAGATAAACTCTAACATTTGTGAATCCTAATTTTTTTAAAACTAAAAATGAATTTGCAGCCCTATATGCTCCTTGACAATATGTAATGATTTCAGAATTTTTTGGGTAATCATACATTTTAGATAATTCATCATCATTTTTGAAAGTGCCATCTTCATTGATATTTTGATTCCAGTTAATGTTAATTGAATTTGGTATATGGCCCGATTGAGCAGCACGAATTGTAGTACCATCATATTCACCAATAGAGCGAGCATCAAGAATTTTTACATTTTCCAGATTATCTAAAATGTATTCAAATCCAGATATAATTTCTGGATTAATTTTTCCTAAGAATTTAGAAGGTTTGAAACCATTTGCTTTTGTTTCAAGTGAGAGATTTTCTTTTTTCCATTTTGATAATCCTCCATCAAGCATGAAAACATTTTGATGTGAAAAATACATCAACATCCATACTCCTCTTGCTGCAAGCATGCCAGAAACAGAATCATAAAAAATAACTTTTTTTTCAGAAGTGACTCCAAGAAATGATAAAAGATTCTGAGTTTGTATGTTAAAATTTTCTAGTCCATTTTTTGTTGTGTCAATCCAATGAAATGCAAACAAGTCTAAATGAACTGCTCCTGGAATATGACCTTCAGAATATTCTTTGAACGAACGAGTGTCAACTAAAATAAGATCAGATTCACGTAAAATGGATTGTAATTCAGATGTAGAAATTATCATAAATATAATTAAAAAAATCAAATCTAAATTCATTTGGTTTTTTAGAAAATCAGTAATTTCATAATTAGAAAGAATGGAAAATTGTGTATAGTGGTAGAATTTTAAAAATTAAATAAAAAGAAGAAAAAAGGGTTGTTTTTCCTATTCGTTTACGTATGCTCTTTCGCCATGCTGTGCCAAATCGAGACCAATCTCCTCTTCTTTTGGAGTGACTCTGATTCCGCCAGGCCATACGGCATCCATTACTTTGAGAATTACAATGGTAACACCAAAGGCATAAGCCACTGATATTGCAGCACCGATGATGCTGATTGCTTGCTGTTCCATTCCTTCTGCAGTTCCAGTCCATGCACCAATACCGTCTCCAGTATCCCATACATGTGGACTAGCTAATGTACCAGTCAAAATTGCACCAGTAAGACCACCCATTCCGTGTACTCCCCATACATCTAATGCGTCATCCCACTTGCGTTGATTTTTGAATGCTACAGCTGCATAACAAACTGTACCAGCTGCAATACCGATTATAATTGAAGCCATTGGACCTACCCAACCTGAAGCTGGAGTGATTGCTACTAATCCTGCTACTGCACCTGATGCAGCGCCAACAATACTTGGTTTTCCTGTATGTGCCCATGACATAAGGACCCATGTGATTGCTGCCACACCAGTTGCGGTATTTGTAACAGTCCATGCACTTACGGTAATGCCGTCTACCATTACTTCACTTCCTGCATTGAAACCAAACCATCCAAACCAGAGTATTCCTGCTCCGAGGACTACCATTGGGATGTTATGTGGTTCCATTGGCACTTTACCATATCCAAGTCGTCTACCAAGGACCATGGCTCCTGCCAATGCTGCAAATCCTGAAGAAATGTGTACTACAGTACCACCAGCAAAGTCTAATGCATACGATGGTGATAAGTCTGGATCGAGGTCAAGTGCACCTCCTCCTATGTAGCCTCCTCCCCAGACCCAGTGTGCTATTGGATCATAAACGAAGGTTCCCCATAAGAGTACGAATACGATTAATGCGCTAAATTTGATTCTGTCAATCAAACCACCAATAATTAGAACTGGTGTAATGATTGCGAAGGTTGCTTGGAACATTGCAAATAGTTGGTGCGGTACAGTACCAGGCCAACCTTGACTACAATAATCGCCATCCTTCATTGCGTTCATCTGGTAAGCATTTGACCACGTATCTGCACATGGACCTACTTCACCGAGAGGTGCCCATGCTGATACCATGTTGAAACCAACATAGTCAAGATTACCCATGAACATATTTGCATCAGAATCTACGCCACCAAATGCTAGTGAGTATCCCCATAGAACCCATTGTACTGACATTAATCCCATAACAATAAGGACCATTCCAAGTACATTGACGATGTTCTTTGATCTGGCTAAACCGCCATAAAAGAAAGCAACGCCTGGAGACATGAAGAGTACTAATGATGTTGCTGTAAGCATCCATGCTGTATCACCTGTGTCTATAAGACAAGGTAACATGCCGCCTTCGCCGTCATCATACCAACATTCGTTAGGATTACCAGTGTAAATTCCACTGGTTCCTTTAACATATCCGTCCATACCATCATCAACGCTTTGTGCATATGCTGTTGACATTGCACCTGCTGCTGTGATAGATACTGCGGCTACAAGTAATAGAGCATACTTGTAGTTTCTAGAATTCATTGAATTTATCGAATTTGAAAAGTATTAAAGGCTTAATGATTCAAAATCACAAAAAAAGTAAATAATTATATTTCATTATATCAACATAGTATCATAAAATATGAAAATTATGTCAAATAGGAACAAATCATGGTAAAATCAAGCATGAAATTAGCAATTTTTAATACTTTCAAAACAAAGGGAAGTGAATTAACTGGAGAAGCAAATAGACAAAGAGAAATTATTACAATTCTTGCTGATAGTTCAAATTCTGCTGAAAAAACAAGGACAGGGATTTCTCAAAAAATGGCAAAAAAACAAGGAGTTGGTTGGAAGAATATCTATTCAGGAATTTTCAGGGATCTTGATGAAATTTTGTTACCAATGAATATTGCTCAAGAAGAAGGTAGATTGCCACTAAAAAGAGGACCAAAAGCACTTCAAGAAATTGGAATTCCATACTATCATTTAACAAAAAAAGGTATTTTGATAGCATTGTCAATTAGTGGTGAAAAAAATAGAGAGAAATTATTAAAACAATTTTTTTCAGAATCTGAACCTGCTGAAAAAGAATTTGAAAAAATTCTATTAAATCTAATAAATGCAAGTCCTAGTTTTACATATTCAATAATTCAAAAATATGTCAAGGCTTTTTGTGAGAATAAAATCCAGGATTTACTACCATTTGATCTCTCAAAATTAAAAGAAATTTCAGATGATTCTTTGATGATTCAAAAAGAAATTCTTTCAGCATTTGTAAAATTTTCAAAACAAGATAAAGAGAAAACAATTGGATTTTTAGACAAGATTACATAAAATTCATTCCTAAAATATAACGCCAAACATTAAAATCAGTTGCCTAAAGAGATTGATCGAAATGGGTGGTTCAAAAAACGTCTATGCCTCTGTCAAAGCATATAGTAAAAGAGGTAAATTACTTACAAGATCCGATTTTCAAACACTTGCAGAATCAAGAGATTTGGAAGAATTGATGACTAGAATTAAAAATACGGTGTATGGAGATGCAGTTGCAGAAGTTCAAAAACCATATTCTTCATTAAGTATTGAATCAGCTCTAAGAAGTAAATTAGCTGATATTCATTATTCTATTGCAAAAACATCAGGAAATTCAGGCGTCTTAGATGCATATTATATGAAATTCATTGTTTCTAATCTAAAATTAATTTTGAAAGGAAAGGTTCTAGGTAAATCACAAGAAGAAATTGAAGCACTAGTTAATCTTCATGCTGAAGAATTAATTAAACAAAGAGATGTCGTAATTAAAGCACTAGTTGCCAAAGACTTTGAAGAAGCAGTTGCAAGTTTGAATTCAGTTCAATTTGGAGAAGAAATTGTAAAAGCTGCAGCACTGTATAATGAGAAAAAAAATGTACAAGTTTTTGATACATATTTTGATAAAATTTTATTTCAACATCTTGCAGGAGCAATGAAAAATTATGCCGATAAAGATGCTACAAAAATAGTTGCAATGGATATTGATTTTTATAATATTTTGAGTGTTATAAGAGGAAAATTCTGGGGGTTGCAAGAAGAACAAATTCAAGATTTGATTATTTCCACCAGTCCGCCTGCAAGAGAATTACTTGGGAGGATGATGACAGCAGCTACAATTAGAGATGCATTTAATGAATTATCAAATACAAAATACAAGGAGTTGATTCCTCAAGTTGAAAATGAATTAGATGCTATTGCAGAATTTGAAAGATCTTTTGAAATTTTGATTTACAAAACATCAATTAATTCATTTACAAAAATGTTCAGTTTTGCAACAATTGTTGGAATAACAAAACTAACTTCCTTTGAAGTTAGGAATTTAGCAGCTATTGCTTTTGCAGTTGAACAAAAAATCCCAACTGAGACTACAATGTCAAAGTTAATTCTAGATGAAGAATAATATCAAGATGAAAGATTTCTTCAAAAAGAAAAAAGAAATTTCTTCTGAAGTTTTATTTAAAATGATTTGGGTTAGTTCGTTTCTAGCAATGATTTTCACGTTGCCACCACTAGGATTATTCTTTGGGATTTATTTTTTTACAGGGGAACTCATAATTGGTGCAGTTATAGGATTTGGATTCCATTTTGTAATTTTAGCATTTTCTGGAAAAATTTCTAAAACAATCACTAAATTAATTAGTTAAGCCATAAGAGGCAAGATAAGAAAGTGATGTATTATGATGGGAGATAGAGATTTCAGAACCACAATTAAAAGTGCAGTAGATTCTATCGGAAAAGAGTTAGAAATCGATATAGATTCTAAAGATTTTCAAACCATTCATCTCCAAGAAGTAGTCCAATGTCTAAGACGCTCATATTATGATAGAATTGAACCTGAAGAGATTGAAAGGAGAGGATTTAATGAATTACTATCAGGATTACTTAGAAAATTACAATATGGAAGTGAGCCCAAAAATTTTGAAGTTGATGATATCAAACTAAAAGGTCAAATAGACATGTTAGTAGATGATTCTATTTTATTATTCAGAGCAGCACCTGATGAATTAGAAGATCCTTTAGCAACTGATGTTTTGTATCTAAATGCATGTATGTGGATATATGATAAAGAAGATGGAGTTATTGTTTACATTACAGGAGACAGAAAAGAAACCACTTTTTCATTAACACGAAATAAAAAAATGTTTGAAGAAGTAATAAGAAGAGTCAGAGTTCTAAACGATTTACTTAAAGAACAAAAAACGCCAATTTTAGAACCATCAATGGAATGTTCAGATTGTCAATATTATGAAAAATGTTTCATGAAAAAGAAAAACAGCAAACAATTATCCCTAGCTGAAATGATGGGTTTGGGTAAAAAAGACGAAATTTAATAAAATTAAAAATATTGTAAAGGAAAAAATCCTTTTGGTTAATCTAGTGGTTCTGGATGTCCTTTACCACGAAGAGCGAAACACACTATTGCTAATGCGATTGCGACTCCTGCTGTTGCGCCGAATGCGGCCATTCCTGCTTCTGCCATTTGATAAAAAAACAGTTTACGGGCTTTTATAACTTTGCCAATATTTTTTCTCTAAAAACAAATTATCATAATTTTCTAATTTTATGATACTATGTCTAATCAAAGAACTCAAAAGAGATCACATTTTCTTGACCGCTGGTCATAGAACTTAGATTGTAAAATACATCTCCAGTAACCCTCCAAGTTTGATCATCTGATCTTAGTGTTTCCCATAATTTTGGAGTATTTTCTGAACCCTTTAACGTAATAGTTTCTTTCAGAATAATGGAATTATTTCCAAGTAGAACATAATAATCAGAACCAAATTCTACCATACCCTCAGGTCTGCTTCCAATTTCACCACCTGCAATTTGTACAGAATCAGAAACAGTCGACTCGTATAATTGATAATCCATTGTTTGTACAATTACAGCGCGAGGATTAGGATTTGAGATTGTAAATGCAATCTTTATTGAAGCATTTCGTTCTGTGATTCTATCAACGGAAATTTCACTTAATTCAACTTTTAACGGTTGGACTTGTTGAACATTTGAAACCTCTGAGGTATTTTCTTGAGGTGCAACAATCATCGTAGGTCCGGTCAAGAGAATTCCTCCTAAAACCACAACAAGTATTATTACTGCAACTCCAACGAAAATTTTAGAATTCATAATTTTTACATATTTTCAGGATATCTTAAATGTTGAGATAGTTATTATATCATTGAAGATAGTATTAGTCATGCAATATTTCCAAGCAGTTCAAAAAGGAAAACAAATTGCAAGTAAATCTCAAATGAAAATGTTTGAGGTGGCTGGATTTTCAATGTTAACATTAACCACCAAGAAAATTGATGGTAATTTCCAACCAGTAGGAGAAGAAGAGTTTACAGCAGTTATTAATTCTCCAGATGGGTTTGTAACAGTTATTGTAGATAAAGATGGATTCACAAAGGCTCAATCAAAAGCTTTGGAAAAAGATGAAGCTCTGTTAATTTTCAAAAAACTTAGAGAATTAGATATTGCAGAGTACGGAAAAAAAGAAATCCATATTTGGTCAGAATCAAGACCTACAGTTCAAAATGAAGTCTAAGAAGAATAATTTTGATTAAATGATTATTTCTGTGCCTACATTACTACCTTTAATGGCTTTTTCAATTATTTTTGGATCAGCTTTTAAAATTCGTGTTTGAATTTTTGAACGTTCAATAATTTTTAGTGCGACAATATCCATCAAATCATATCCTCCTGCAACAGAATCTTCATGAACTAAAATATTTTTGAGATTTTTTAATTCAATTCGTTTGAATTTTTTTGCCTGTTTAAATTTATTTGGATCCATATCATAAACTCCATCAACATCAGTAGCATTAAGAAATTGTTCTGCTTTGATTTTTTCTGCAATTAATGCAGCAGTACCATTAGTACTTTGACCAGGGTGTAAACCACCGGTAATTACTATCAATCCATCATCCACTGCATGACGAACTTCCTGAAGAGTAGTTGGCGGATGTGAATATGCTTTGTTACCCAATGCATAAATCAATAATTTTGCATTCAATCTAGATATTTCAATTCCAAGTTCATCAAGAGTTGATTCATCAGCACCTGATGATCTTGCATGAGATATGTAATGTCTTGCTATAGTTCCACCTCCAGCAACAATTACAGGTTGACAAATTTTGCTGAGTTTTACCAAAAATGTAGCATAATCTTTTAACACCTTAACATTATCCATACCAAAAAGTCGTCCTGATAATTTTATTACAATTCTTTGTTTCATTTTAGATCACCAATGATTGATTTTGCGGCAATTTCAACTTTTTTTCTATTCTTTTGGTATGTATAGATTCTTAAAATATTCATGAACCCAGAAATAGCAGAAACTACAGGAATTTCTGAAATAGGCATCTCTTTTGCAGAGGATTTTCCATTTTCATTTGAAATTAAGATGATTGATTTTGATTCATTTTTTGAGGGGGCAAGAGGAATTGAAGGGGTAACAGAACTGTCAACAAAAATTTCATTTTCATCTACTTTAGATTTTTGAGAAATTAATGTTCTAAGTTCGTTAGTTCTGGTTTTTTTCAAATTTGTTTTACCTGTCAATATTCTTTCAAATACACATTTTAACAATTTTCTGTTTTGATAATCTATAGCAAGTTGTTTTGCACGTTTAAGTTTAGTAGAATTTGATGAAATAAGAGATGATAAAACATTTTCATCTGTTAGATTTACAAATTCATTTAGATTAAACGTAGTAAAACCAAATTCGTCATCAGATAATCTTAATGCTTCAAGTAACATTACTTCTGCTGCTCGTACAGTTTTATGAAAATATACTGCTTTAAACATTTGATATCTAGAATGCATCATAGATTCAAAAGAGTATAATGCTGAACGTTCTAAAGATAATTTTTTCTTGTGTACATCAAGTGATTGTGTTATACGTTTATGATCAATTTTAGCATGTTCTGCTCCCGTAAAATAACCATCTCTAAGTAAATAATCCATCATATCAGCACTTAATGCACCAGAAACTATTTCATTCATGTATTGATTTTTTGAATTACCAAAAGCAATTTTTGTAATAAGTTTTTTATCAAAACCATTTTTTGATAAATTATCTCCAATGTCAGAGTTTAAGATTATCTTTCTTCCAAAATCTTCATGTGAAATTTTTTTCTCTTGAATTATTTCTTCAAAAAGATGAGAAAATGGACCATGACCTATATCATGTAAAAGACCAGATAAACGAAGAATTTCAATATCATCTAATTTTATAATTCCTTTTTCGTTTAATGCATGACCAGCTTGACTAGCAATATGCATTACACCCAATGAGTGCTCAAACCTAGTATGTTGAGCAGCTGGGTATGTTAAATGAGCACCAGAAAGCTGTCTGATTCGTCTCAATCTTTGAAAAATAGGATTATCAATTATGGATAATTCATGTTCATAAACACGAATAAAATCATGTATTGGATCAATAATGTCTAAATAATTTTTTTTCATATTCCTATTTTCTTTGAAAATATTTTCATGATTTCATCATGTATTTCTTGTTTGGAATTTGATGCATCAATTATTTTCCAATGTTTTTTTTTGGCAATTTTTTGATAAATTTTAGAAATTTTCTTTAAAAATTCCTCATTTTTTTCAAACTTGTCTCTATGTGTTTTTTGTCTATGAAATGATTCTTTTTGAGTAACATCAAGTAAGATTACTAAATCAGATTTTGGGAGACCAGTATCTAAATTCTCAAGCCATTTTTGTTTCATTCCATTTGCTAATCCATAAACTAAGTTAGAATGATAATATCTATTCATTATCAAAACAGAATTTTTTTCTTGTGCATCTAAAATTTGATTGAGTTTTTCCCATCTATTTGCTGCCAATAAACAATGTATTGTTTGAGGAGGAAATTTTCGTTTTCCATCTAGATATTTTCTAATTTCTTTTCCAATAGGAGTAGAATAATCAGGGAAATGAAATAATTTTGTCTTAATTTTTCTTTTTTTAAGAGCTTTTTCAAGTAATGTGGATTGAGTGAATTTTCCTGCTTGATCTCCACCTTCAATGACAATTATCATAAGTTATCAAAATTAAGAAATGATTAATTAAAAATCTATCATAATTTTTCTATAAATTTTTGATGTAATCTATAAGATTTATAACTCAAAAATTAACATTAAACTCAAAATGGGACTTGTGAAAGATATGATTAAAGAAATTGAGAATAAATCACGAGAGTTTTACGAATTTATTTTACCTCCAATTGATATGTTTCTTGATGAAAATGATCTAAAGATTGTCATTGATATTCCAGGATTTTCTAAAAAAGATATTGAATTAACAATAAATGATGATATTCTTTGGATCAAAGCACAAAAAGTAATTGAGAAAGAGGTAAAATCATTGATTGTTAATCAAAGACCAAATATTATTGATAAAAAAATCAGACTTCCAATAAATGTCAAAGAAGGTGAAGAAAATATGGAGTCAGCAAAATATGAAAATGGTATTCTTACATTGATTATTCCTGTAACAAAAAAAGGAAAAAATATTTCAATTGAATAAATTAATGTTTTCTAAATAACACAGAAAGTATCATTACCAATCCAGAACCAAACATTCCTGTAAAACCAAGAGATTCATTTGATTGATATAAAAATGCTGAACCGATAAAAAGTGAAGAAGCAAAAATACTTCCACTAATCAACGTCATTGATTTTCTTTTTTGCATAAAAATTTGTGTTTCATCCATAAATTTTTTCATTTCAGGTCCCATTCGTGTAACATATTCAATTGATTTTGTTAAATTATCAAATGAGATTTTTAATTCTTCAAAATATGCTCTTGGAATCAAATTTTCTTCTTCAAGAATATTTTTTAAAACTTTGATAAATTTGAAATCAACATCATGTATTTTGTATATTCCTTCAATAATTGATGCCATTCTCATATACAATGCCAAATTTTTTGGTAGCATAAATGGGAATTTACTCATTGTTTGATTTGCAAGTTCCATTAAACTTTGAACTTCTATTTCATCTGGTTTGTTTCCATGCATTGAACGAATTGCAAGCTCAATTCCTTTTTCAATTACCATTCGATTATATCCCGGAGTTAACATTCCAAGTTCATTCATTGCATTTACAACTCGAGAGGGATTTTTTTCAACTAATGCAAGGTAAAGGCGAATTAGTTTAAAACGCGTTTCATTATTTATTCGTCCTACCATACCATAGTCATACAAAATAAGCTGTCCATCATCAGTGACTGAAATATTTCCAGGGTGAGGATCTGCGTGAAAAACAGAATGTTTGAGCAGCATTGTGAAAAATACTTTATGAACATTAATTACTAATTGCTCTCTATCAATTCCTTTTTTTTCAAGTTCATCCACATTTGTAATCTTAATTCCAGGAAGATATTCCATGGTCAATACATTTTTTGATGAATAATCATCAAAGACTGAAGGAATAATAACATTATTTGATTTTTCCAAATCTTTTTTGATTTTTTTAAGATTTTCAGACTCGTTTGTATAATCCATTTCTTCATGAATAGTTTCAATAAATTGAGAGAGCATTGCTTTTGCAGAATAATGTAAATTACGATCTACAAATTTTAATGCCAAAGGAATAATTATTTTTAAAACTTTAAGGTCTGTTTCTACAACTTTTTCTATTCCAGGTCTTTTCACTTTAATTACAATTTCTTGTCCAGAAATTGTTCCTCGATATACTTGACCAAGTGAAGCACCAGAAATAGAATTTGTATCAATTGAATCAAACTTTTCGTCAATAGGTCCCAAATCTCTTTCAATAATGGGTTTTACTTTATCAAAAGATGAAGATGGTACACAATCTTGAAGTTTTGCAAGTTCTTCAAGATAAGGCTGAGGTAAGATATCAGATCTAGAAGAAAGCCATTGTCCTAATTTGATATAAACTGGACCTAATGAAATAAATGTTTCAAGAACTCTACGAGCATTTTTTCTAAATTGTTCTAAATCTATTTCATTTTCTTTTTGATTAATCCATTTTTTTCTATCTCGTCGTAATGCAAAAACAGAAGGAAGTAGTTTAACTAACACATGAATTGTTCTAACAACAGACATATCTATTTCAAATGATTTTTAATTTTTTTAGTTGTAGCATATCCCAAATATCCAAAAATAATCGATGTGATTAAACTAGCAGTAAGAACTGATTTTTTTGATTTTTTGTTCAATAAATTTTTTGAAATTTTTGATCCACCAAAAACTGCACAAGCTAAACCTACTAAAATTTCAGGGGCATCATGAATTAAATGTCCAATTGGATCTTTTCTTGGATCAATTTTATCAGAATGAACTAAAAATTTATCATCATATTCTCTAATGTGTAAATTTCCATAACGATATTGTTTCGTTGCTCCAAATTTTTGCCCAAGAAATGTTTCTTCTGCTCCTTCTAACATAAATTCACGTAATTTTTTTGGAACTTCAATTTCATCTATAGACATAATCGCAAGATCCAGTAATTGTTTATAACCTTACAGGATCTTTCCAAACCTAATATGACAAATTAAATATTAAAGAATGGAGAACAGAGACAACTAATTTATGAAATTTTAATTGAACAAAAGAGTTGATAATTTAAAATAATATGATTGTTTTAAAGTCTGTCTTTTGTAAACATCACAAAACTAATTGTAAAAACTGCTAACATCACAACACCTGGAATATATGCATAATTAAATCCAACATTAGGATGAACAGTTTGATGATAATTATTTATCAGAAATGTAGTAATCAACAAAAAAATTCCAATGATAGTTAGTTTCTGATGAGTTTCCAATAGATACGATTTTTTTATTAGTTATATGAATTTAGAAAATGATTACTCAATTTATGGTTGGGGTTTCATTTCAGATAATTTTTGAATAACATGTTCTAGTTCTGCTTTATTTTCAATGATTACTTTATTCATAACTTCAATTTCTTCATTCATCTGTTCAAAATGTATATTATCAGAATTTTTAATTTGATTCTTAAGATCTTCTAAAATTTCTTGGTTGTATAACATGATTTTTTCTAATTCTTTTTTATATTTCTCCAAATTTTCATATTGATTAGCAATTTTAGAAACCTCAACTGATTCTTGATTTGTAATAAAGCCCAAAGAAATTACAATACTTCCTATTATCAAAACTCCAATAAGGACAATTATGCTTAATTTCAACTTATTTTGATTCTTTAACTTAGATTAAAAATTTAATCAATAATCTTAGTTTCAGTATTTTTACGCTTACGTAAAATGTAGAATATTATACCTGAAATAATAAAAATGGGTATAATTATAATTGTAAAGTCAAATTCATTATTATCATTTGATGGTTTTTCAATAAAGATTGTTGAATCATGAGTTAAAAATATCTCATCTCTAATACTATCTTTGTATCGTACAGTTATGGTAACATCATGTTCACCATATTTTGCTTCACCATCAAATTCTATAGGAAGATTAAATGGTACAGGTGCATCAATTTCAATTTCATCAATAAATTGAGTAGTTGATATGATATTAGAATCTCCTTTTGAATCTATACTTACAAAACCAAATAATCCATCTTCATTTCCTTCATTGATTATTTCCCCAATAACCATTTGAGTTCCAGATAATTCAATTACATCCACATTGAAAATTTTAAGTTCAATGAGTCCTTTAACAAAAAAGTCTACAATTTTTTCAACAGTTTGTTTATCGCCTTGTGCATTATAATATGAAATTGATAAAGGAATTCTTAGTGTATCATCTTTAAGATTTTCAGGAACATAAACTGTTACAGGAAAAGTTTGTAAAGATTTAGGTTCAATATTTCCAATATCCCAATTTGATTCCAAGATAATTACATTTTCTATATTAGTTGTAGAAGTTGTAGTTGTTTGTGTATTTTTTACAATAATATCTACATTAGAAATAGGAGCTGTTCCATCATTTGAAATTTCAATTTTTATATTATTAAATTTTAGAGAGGTCAGGAAAGGATTTACAGCCTTTACATTAATGATACTGTCTCCAGTTACTTTAAAATCAAAATCGGTAAAAGATGTTCTAATTCCAGACTCTCGTAATCTAGAATAATCTAATTTTACAGTTGCAGGATATTGTTGAATTTCAATATTTTTTTCTATATTTACAAAGAAAGTTAAATGAAAATGTTCTCCTGCAGAAGAATTTGAATCACTATCAGCACGAATCATGGTGCCTAAACCATCAGATGGTGAAAATCCAAAAGGTAAAAGTAGTTGACCTCTAATTCCTGTAATGTCTTGACTTCCTACATTTGCAAAAACAACAGTGAATGGAACATTTTTGTCACCAGATTCGATTTCTATTTTTTTATCTAATGTACCAAAATATGCATCTAAAAATTTTACATCACCAAAATCTCTTTCAAATGGAGAATCACCAAATCCTCCATTTTGAATTTGAGCATATGTATCATCAAATGTTAATGATAAAAGAAAAAATGCAAAAATAGGTAACATGAAATTTAGATTCACACAACCATCTCCATTTCTGAAGGTAAATCACCTTCAAATGATTTACCATCTTTTATTGTAATGACTCGATCAACATCTCCAAAATGTTGTCTATCATGTGTTACTACAATGAATGTTTGATTGAATTTTTTTGCCATTGATTTCATTAATTGTACTATTTTTGTTGAAGTAACTGAATCAAGATTTCCAGTAGGTTCGTCTGCCAAAACAATTGAAGGTTTATTGATTAATCCTCTTGCAATTGCTGCCCTTTGTGCTTGACCACCTGAAATTTTATTTGCACGTTTATGTATTTGATCTTCTAGTCCAACAGATTTTAGTAAATCAATTGCACTCTTTTCAATTACATCAATATTCCCTGCAATTTGAATTGGGAGCATCACATTTTCTAACACTGAAAGATCACTTAGTAAATTAGAAAATTGGAAAATGAATCCTAGTTTATTATTTCTAAATGAAGATAGTTTATCATCATTTAGAGTCGTAGTATTGATTCCATCAATGAATATTTTACCAGTTGTTGGTCTATCCAATAATCCCACCATATTTAACAACGTAGATTTTCCAGAACCAGAACTTCCAACAATTAAAACAAATTCCCCTTGTTCAATTGAAAAAGACACATCATCAAGTGCATTTACTTTATTGTCTGCTTCGCCGTAAGTTTTACTTAGATTACTGATTTCAAGTACTTTAGCCAGTTCTCATCGCCTCCACAGGTAGTAGTTTTGTTGCCCTATACGATGGATATAATGAGGCTATAATTGCTAATACAAACGAAGTTAATGCAGTTTGAATAATTTTTTCCCAATTATAGGTGACTTCAAGTGGGAGACTGTTGTTAAATGACATTTTAGTTTCTTTTGCATAAAAAGTATAACCTAGACCTGCCGCAGTTCCCACTCCAGCACCAATTGCTCCGATAATCATTCCTTGGAAAATAAAAATTATCAAAATATCTTTTCTTTTAGCACCAATTGATCTCATAACACCAATTTCTTTTGTTTTTCCATTTACTAACATCATTTGAATTGTAACTATAGCAAATGCTGAAGACATCATTCCAAAATATCCAATCATGTTAATCATTGCAATGCCAGATCGAAAACCAGCTAATTGTTCTTCTGCTGACTCTTCTATTGTTTCTGCAAGAAAATCATCATTTGGAAATGAAAGTAAGAAAAATTCTTTTACTTCTAACGCTTTAGATGGATCATTTAATTTAACCATAAACGAACCTGTATTTCCTTGTCTATTCATCATTTCACGTAATGTATCAATATGAATAACTGCAGTATAATCAAAACCTTGTCCACCAGGAGATTTTGCAATTCCAGAAACAGTAAATCTTCTTATTTGATCTTCTCCCCATCTATCAACAACAAGAACTTTGATACTGTCACCAACTTGAGCTTCTCCAAGATCTCGTGCCACATTAGAACCTAATACAATTGAATTTCTTGAGAAAACATAATTTCCTTCGGTAACTGTTTCATGAACAGTTGATGCCCTAATGTCACGAAATGGATCAATTCCTACTATAGGTATTCTAGTTTCTTCAATTAATTTTCCATTTTTTAATATCTCAATTTCAGCAGTTGATGAAAGCCGGGGAGCTGCTGCTTCAACAAATGGGATTCGTTCAAACCAATTAACAATAGATAAATCGGATTTATCAATATAATCTGCTTCATCAGTAACAAGAATATCGCCGTTTCTATAATCACTAATGTCTCTAACAATTGCATCAAAGAGTCCTTGAAAAATAACAAAATTTACGTGAATAACTAAGATTCCAATAGTAACTGCTAAAACTGCACCAAGTAAACTTCCTTTTTTATTAAATAACATCCTTTTAGCTAATCGTAAACGATAATCCATAATACATAATTTATTGTCTGATATTTAATATCTTTCATCTATTATGTTAATATTTCAGACAATTTAATATGGTATTAGTAATTTCTATATTCTAATAGTCATTAAAAGTGATAAAATGGACAATTTGGATATGAAAATCATTGGTATGTTATTGAATAATTGTAGAGAATCTGATAGACAAATAGGCACAATATTGGGAATAACTGGTGGTGCAGTACGTTCTAGAATTCAAAAAATGGAAAAAAAGAAAATTATTGAGAAATATTTCATTAAAGTAGAACCGCCAATTTTGGGTTATGGTGTTTTGTATTTTGTTGTATCAGAAGAAAATATTGATAAAATTTTAGAGCAAGTGAGTCTTGTAGGTGAACCATTTTTTGTAGCACCATGTATTGGTGGAATAACAGTTTGCAGCATAGTAGTTAAAGAGAATTTAGAACAGAAAATAAAATTAGCAAATAAATTGATGAAAGATGTTAGAGTATTATCAATTTTTGAAGCAAAAAATCCAGGATTTAATTCAAATCTTACAAAAACAGATCTTAAAATTTTGGAAGAATTAATGAAAGATCCTAAACAGAAAATTGAATTGATTGCAAAACATACTCACATGTCAACTAAAACTATTACAAGATGTATTGAAAAACTACAGAAAAATGATGGAATACAATTTACATTAATTTATGATCCAAAAAAAATTAAAGAGTTTATTCCTCATGCAATACTTACATGGATTTCAGGTGATGTAAAAGAAACACTAAAAGAAATAAATAAAAAATTTTCACAACTATATTTACAAATTCCATTTATTGCAAAAAATCAAATTGTTTTATTCATGTATAGTAAAAATATTTTTGAAATGGATAAATCAACACAGCAAGTAAGAGAATTAAAAAATATAGAATCAGCTGATCTGTTTATTCCTAAAAAAATTACATTTTTTGTTAAATGGTTTGAAAAAGCTATTTCTGATTCAAAAAAATCTTCTAAATTACATTTATCATATCAAACAAATTAAATAATAACCAGTTTAGAATAAAAACGTGAAAAAGGAAAAAATCTACGAAGGAAAAATTTTAGGTCTTAGTGTTTATGAAGGAAAAATAGAAGGAAGAAAAGTAAAACGTGAAATTATTGAGCACAGAGGTGCTGCAGCAATACTTGCCTTTGATGAGGATAAAAAAATAATTCTAGTAAAACAACATAGATATCCTCATGGTTATGTATTAGAAATTCCTGCAGGAACATTAGAAAAAAGAGAAAAAGCAATCAAGTGCGCATTCAGAGAATTAGAAGAAGAAACAGGGTATAAAGCAAAAAAAATGACATCATTAATCACATACTACCCTTCAATTGGCTATAATTCAGAGAAAATTCATTGTTTTATTGCCTCAGGATTAAAGAAAGTTTCAGATTTAAAACTAGATGAAGATGAAATTCTATCTGTTGAGAAAATAGATATGAAAAAAGTACTAAACATGATTAAAACAGGAAAAATTCAAGATTCAAAAACAATTTGTGCGGTTCTAACATATGCTGCAAAAAAGAAATTGTATTAATTATTCGTTGTAAATAGGCTTTACAAGATCTGCAACATCTGCCCATGATTGTGCAATTCGTTCAAACATATACACCAAATCCAAAAAATCAATTGGGATTTCTTTTTTGCTATCTAATATAGTTTTTAACGAATTAAGATTTTCTTCATATTGTTTATGTAAAGAAATTGCTTTAATTGCTAATAGTCTATCAGGTTTTGTAAAAGCATCTATTGATTTCTCTGCTAATTTATTAAAATTTTTAACTACATCAAAAATTTTTTTTGTGTAAGTTTTTGATAAAGTAGAATTGTAAATAAAATTTGAAAGTTCTACTATTGAATCACCTGCATTTTCAAGAAGATTTGCTGCAACCCTGTAATCTAAAACATCGATGTTTTCTAAATTAAATGCATTAGCCAATCTTTTGTCAACTAATGTGCTTCGAATCAATCTAACAAGTAAGAAATATTGTCTATTAACTTCAACATCTCTATTTGATAATGTCTGTAAATTTGATTTATCATCTAATATTAATCCGTTTGATGTATCATCATACATTCCAAGTGCAATAGAACTCATTCTTTTTAGAATTTTTTCTGGATTAAGTGTTGTTGCATCTAAAAGAAATTGCATGTTAATGTGTGATGCATCTTCTTCAATTATTTCCATTCCAACTAATCTTCTCATAGAATTACGAATTTTTTCTCGGTCTTGTCCAGGGATAGTTGATTTTGAATTAATTTGAATAATATCATATCCTAAAAGATAAGCTCCTGTGATATCAGCTACAATGTTTTCTTCTTTTGGAAGGGGGTATGTGATTTGAAGTTCTTTTGTAGGTCTAGTTTCTTTATTTGCAGAAATTGAAATATTGTCTTGTCCAGTTTCAATTTCTACCTGACTGCTTTTACCAAGATTATTTGCATCAACCCATTCTTTTGGTAATGAAACTAAGAGACTACTTCCAATTCTTTGTAGGCGTCGAATAAATTTAGTCAATTTATACTAATTTAATTAATTTAATCCATATTCTTATATTTTGTGTAAAATTTAAACTTAGATCAATGAGGAAGGGAAAAGCATTTTGTCCGGCACATGTTACGGGTTTTTTTAAGGCTCACTTAGAAGATAATCAAAATAATTTAGAAAATTTGGGTTCAATGGGTGCAGGTTTTTCAATCAAACAAGGAGTCACTACACAAGTAGAAATTCAAATAAAAAATAATCAAAAATCTAATTTTAAAATTTCAACACAAGGATATCAATCAGATAAGACAGATATTTCAGAATATGTTTTAAATGAATTTTTAAAACTAGGAGAATTTTCTGACAAATTTTTTGATATCAAACATGAAATTGCAATTCCAGTAGGATATGGTTTAGGTTCTAGTAGTGCAGTTGCATTATCACTATCATATGCATTAGATCAAGCACTTGAAACAAAATTAGACAAAACAAAGATAGGACAAATTGCACATAATGCAGAAGTTAATTGTAAAACAGGATTAGGTGATGTATTAGCATCATATCACGGTGGTTTTGAAATTCGTGTAAAACCAGGAGCACCTGGAATTGGTAATGTTGAAAAAATTCCTACAAAAAAAATTTCTATTCTAATGATTTGTTTTTCACCAATATCTACAAACAAATTCATCAAAGAAAGGTTGTCTCAAATCAATGGTCTAGGAGGTAAAATGGTAAACATGTTATTAGAATCAAAAAATTATGAACATTTTCAAGATATGTCTTTAGAATTTGCAAATTATGTTGATGTAATGACTCCAAGAATGCAAAAATTAGTTGATGAGTTTACAAAAAATAATCTGAAATGTGGAATTGCTCTATTTGGTGAGACAGTCTTTTCAATGATTACAAAAGAAGAAGAAAGCAATGTCTTAGAAATTTTAGAAAAATATCCCGAAGGTATTATTATTAAATCAGAATTAGATGAAATTGGAGCAAGAGTTCTAAATAATTAATTGAGTCATATGTCATTAATTCCAAAATCACATCCCAGAGTCAAGTCTTTGTTAATTCGTAAGAAACTAGTTGATGGATTTGATAATGGATTAGTTGTAAAAGAAGGACTTTTGGCGCAAGGTAGAGGTGAGGCATTTGATTATCTATTAGGTGAAAAAACAGGTAAAAATGCAAAATTTGCTATAAGAGCAGCAGCTGCACAACTACATTTAGCTAAAATGCCAGTAATCTCAATTAATGGAAATGTTGCGGCCTTATGCCCAAAACAAATCATCAAACTTTCAAAACAAACTAAAGCAAAACTTGAAGTGAATTTGTTTTATACAAATGAAAAACGTAAAAATGCAATCATTAAAACTCTCAAAAATAATGGAGGAAAAGAGATTTTAGGTACAAATAGTAAAAATTCAATAAAATTATCAGGAATTGATTCAGCAAGAAGAATTGTAGACAAGGATGGAATTTTTGCAGCAGACGTAGTTGTCGTACCATTAGAAGATGGAGATAGAACAATTGCATTAAGAAAAGCAGGGAAAATTGTAATTACGTTTGATCTTAATCCACTTTCAAGAACTTCACAAACTGCAAATATTACAATTGTAGATAATATAACAAGGGCAATTGATGTAATGATTTCTGAATCAAAAAAATTATCTAAAAAAAATCCCAAGTCATTAAAGAAGATAGTTAATGATTTTAATAATAAAAAAAATCTTACAGAAAATGTAATTCAAATAAAAAATAATCTTTCAAGGAGAGCAAAAATTGCATAAATCAGTTCAAGATATTATTAGTATGAAAAAAGATAAAAAGAAAATTTCAGTTATTACTAGTTATGATTACACATTAGCATCATTATGTGATAAGGCAGGAATTGATGTAATATTAGTTGGAGACAGTGCAGGAATGGTGATGCTTGGTTATGAGAATACAATTCCAGTAACAATGGATCAAATGATAATATTTACTGAAGCAGTAAGTAGAGCAAGAAATGATTCATTGTTAGTAGCAGATTTACCATTCATGTCATATCAAGCAAGTATAGAGAATGCAATTGCTAATTCTGGAAAATTAATCAAGGCAGGAGCTGATGCAATTAAGCTTGAAGGGGGTTCAATCATGGCTGAAACAATTAGTGCAATTGTAGATATTGGGATTCCTGTAATGGGTCACATTGGATTACAACCACAAACAACAATGCTTTCACAAGGATACAAAGTTCAAGGAAAAACAAAAGATACTGCAATGAAGTTAATTGCTGATGCAAAAGATCTTGAAGAAGCAGGTGTGTTTAGTATCGCGTTAGAAATGGTTAGTCATGAAGTTGCTGAGATCATTTCAGAATCTGTCAATATTCCTACAATTGGAATTGGTTCTGGTGTTGGTTGTGATGGACAAGTATTGGTTATTCAAGATTTACTAGGAATGTATGAAAAAATAAAACCAAAATTTGCAAAAAGATACATGGATTTGTCTACAGATATTGTAAATTCTCTTGAGAACTTCAAAAAGGAAGTACAAACAGGTACATTTCCTGCTGAAGAAAATTGGTTTTCAATGAGTGATGATGAATTAAAAAAATTACGTGAGCAAATTGGCAGGTAAATCAAAGAAAAATGATCATCCATCATTAGATATTGTTGATTCACATGGGATAGAATTATCTGGAAAAAGAATAGTTTTGTGTGTTGCAGGAAGTGTTGCCGCATACAAGGCAATAGAGCTTGCAAGATTACTAATGAGACATGGAGCTAATGTAAGATGTGTTACAAGTGAGGCAGTAACAAAATTGATTCAGCCTGATTATTTCAAATGGGCCACAGGAAATAATGTTATTACAAAACTTACGGGAAAACTAGAACATATCAAATTAGCAGATTATAAACAATCAGATTTGATAATTGTATATCCTGGAACAGCTAATACTTTGGGAAAATTAGCAAATGGTATTGATGATACTCCAGTATCAACTGTTCTTACTGTAGGATTTGGATCAAAAATTCCAATTTTAATGTGCTTGGCAATGCATGAATCGATGTATGAAAATTCTGCTGTTAAAAAAAATATAAAATTTCTCAAAAATAAAATTGAATTCTTATCACCAAAACTAGTTGAAGGGAAAGCAAAAGCGCCGGAACCTGAAGACGTTTTAAATTATACATTAAAGAAATTTGGATTCTCATCTATACTAAAGAACAAAAAAGTGTTAATGACTGCAGGACCAACAATAGAATACATTGATCCAGTAAGAGTAATTACTAATCTTAGTACCGGAAAAACAGGAACATTGCTAGCTTCAGAATTAATTTCTGCAGGTGCAAAAGTAACTTTGGTGTATGGACCTGGAAATGAAACACCATCTAAAGGAATCAAAGTGATTAATGTTACAACGAGTAAAGAAATGTTTGATGCAACAAAAAAAGAATTAAAGAAAAAATATGATGTTGTAATAATGGCTGCAGCAGCTTCAGATTATACACCTGAGAACCCCTCAAAGTCTAAAATCAAAAGCGATAAAAAATCACTTGTAATCAGGCTCAAAAAATCTCCAAAAATCATTGATGAGGTAAGAAAATATCAAAAAAATACATTACTAATTGGATTCAAAGCTGAAACTAATCTATCAAAAAATGCATTAATCAAATCAGCACACAAAAAACTCAAAGGTACAGGAGCTGATATGATAATTGCAAATGATATTGGGGGGGAATATCAAAAAAATACAAACAATAATCAAATAACTATAGTGGATTCTAAAAAAGCAACTACATCAAGTTGGAGTAAAAAAGAAAAGATTGTGAAAATTATCAAAAAAGAGATTGAAAAGAAGATTAAATGAAGAATTCTGAATTACGAAAACTAGTATCACAGTATAAAGAAGTTGCAAATAAACAGAAAAAGAAACATGTAGACATTGTAAAATTATCTGAAAAACTAAAAGAGATAGAGTGTAGATATTTTCATGAAACAGGAAGAACATTAAAATCAGATTTAAAAGAGTTTAAAGAAAATTGAGAGTAAAATCATCTGAATACAAAAAACGTAACATGAAAATTTGGAATGAAGTTGCTCCACGATATCACAAAAGATGGGCAACAGTTAGTAAAGGTCCATTTCAAAGTACACAAAAATTAATTTCATCACTACAAATCAAAAAAGGTGATCATGTTTTGGATGTCGCAAGTGGGACAGGTGTTGTTACTAAATTATTAAAACAAAAAGTAGGGAAAACAGGATATGTAATTGGTGCAGACACATCAACTAGTGCAATAAAGATTGCAAAAAAATGGAATGATAAATCTCAAAATCTATTATTTGTTAATGCTGATGCAGAAAATTTTTCATTTAAAGAAAAATTTGATATCATAACGTGCCAGTATGCATTATTTTTTTTTCCAAATTCTCAAAAGGCACTAAAAAACATGAGAAATAGCCTCAAAAAGGAAGGAGTATTAGGAATTTCTGTTCATGGACATCCAGATAGAGTGCCATATTTTGATAGTATCTTTAAGGCAGTAACAAAATTTATTCCAAATTACATTCCACCAGGAACTCCAGATTTTGATAGATTTGGAACAAAAAAGCAACTAAAAAATGAGATCAAAAAAGCAGGATTCTCAAAAATCAAAGTAAATGATTATGATTTTCCATATAGTCCAGGTACTTTTGAGCAATATTGGAAAAATTATTTGAGATACGTTGCAAAACCAATAAAAGAAAAACTAAACAAGTTATCAAAATCTCAAAGAAAAGAACTCAAAGATACAGTAAGGGGGGGAACAAGGTCATATACAAAAAGAGATGGAACTATACAATTTCCTTGGGAAGTTTTAATTTTAACTGCAAAATATTAGAAATTCAAAGGTGAAAAATTGGTCAAAAAAACGAAGAAAAAAGACGAAGAACAACCTAAAAAGAAAAAATCTGAATTAGGAGCATTTTTGAAAAAAAGAGCACCAATCTACCTAGCAGTTATTGCAATGGTTATAATTTTTGTAGTACCTGAACTAACAAAAGGAAGTTTAGAGAAGAGTTTTCCTGAACTGGCTAAAAATGAACAACAAGTGATAGATATTTTGATGCAATATGCTGGACCAAATGAAGAAGGACTAACTGTAATGAATGCAATTACAGATAAAATTAGTGATGAATATCCTGATGAGAAAATCTATGATCATAAAAAAACAGTTGTAGATTTGAGTGTCACTAGTGTGAATTCAGATGAATATAATGTAGTTTTGAATTTTGTATCCCATAAGGGTGGGATGAATTTTGATTGGAATGTAAATTCTATAACTAAAGAAATTACATCAAACAATCCAGAATCAAAGCATCTCATTGATATTGTTAACTTTTATGATTAAATCTAACATAGAATTGAAAAAATAACCCTAAAGTGTAACTAAATCTTTAGTGAACTTATGCATCACAACAGGTCTATCTTTTACAATTAATGAATCCTCAATTCTAATTCCAAATTTGTTTTCAATATAGATTCCAGGTTCAACAGTTATTGCCATGTTTTCTTTTAGTTTAGTATCACTTCTGTATGAAATAGTTGGATATTCATGTACTTCTAATCCTATTCCATGACCGGTTGAATGAATAAAATATTTTCCATAGTTTTTTTCTTCTATATGTTTTCTACATACAGTATCAATATCTCTACAATCAACATTGGGTTTCACAGATTTTAATCCTAATCTTTGAGATTCTTTAACAATTTCATAAGCTTCGTTTGCTTGAGATGAAATTTTTCCTAAAGCAAAAGTTCTAGTTGCATCAGAAACATATCCTTTGTATCTTAATGTAAGATCAGTTACAACAAGATCTCCTTTTTCGAATTTTCTTTGAGAGACTTGTGCATGAGGTAAGGCACCATTTGGACCACCTGCAATAATTAATGGATTAAGAGTAGATTTGTATCCAGTATCAAACATTTCTTGTTCTAATGCATATTTCATCAAAATTGTTTGTAAATCAGATTCTTTTTGTCCAACTTTCATCTTTTTTGAGCAAACATCAAACATTTCATCAATAATTTTAGATGCTTTTTTTAGAATTTTGATTTCTTTTTCATCTTTAATGATTCTAGAATTGTAAAATGGTTCGATACTCGATTTTATTTTTGGTACAGATTTTTTCAAAGACATCATTACTGAATAATTTTGACAATCAGTACAAACTCTATTTTTTTTGATATTTTTTATTAATGATGAAATAAGACCAGTACCACGTTCTGCTGTGATAACATCACAATCTTCAGATTCATCTTTTGCTCTTCTAACTTCAAGTTCAGGAGCAATTATGGTAGTTTTTCCATTTTTTTCTAGCAAACCAATTGCTTCACCCCAAAATCCAGTCATGTAAAATAAATTTTCAGGCTCAAATGTGACTAAAGTATCACAATTAATTTTTTGAGCATGTTTTAGAAGAGTTTTTCTTCGATGTTTCACACAAAAAAACCTCTGTTTCTTAATTTATGTATGATGTAAAGTTTGTATATGGAAATTTAAAATAATTTTCTGTGTCAGAGGAAAAAGAAAAGAAAAAAGTTGTTGCGTTACTTTCAGGTGGATTAGATAGTCAACTTGCAGTAAGAATGATGCAAGAACAAGGTTTTGATGTTTCAGCAGTTGCAATTAAAACTCCTTTTTGTGACTTTGATTGTGGTAGAGGTTGTGGATTTGAGATTAGAGAAAGAGCAGATGATCTCAATATTAATTTGAAAACAGTGTATCTAGGTGATGAATATATTGATATGTTAAAAAATCCAAAACACGGGATGGGTGCAGGTTTTAACCCATGTGTAGATTGTAGAACAATGATGTTTGATGCAGCAAAAAAACATATGGATGACATTGGTGCAGAGTTTATTATTTCAGGGGAAGTTTTAGGTCAACGTCCAATGAGTCAACATGGACCAGCATTACATACTATTGAAAAAGATTCAGATTTGGTTGGAAAAATTGTAAGGCCGTTATCAGCAGGATTATTACCAGAAACAATTCCTGAAAAAAATGGTTTGATTAAAAGAGAAAATCTTGGAATGATAAGAGGTAGAACAAGAAGAAATCAATTGGAGATGGCAAAAAAATATGGAATTGAGAATCCTCCTAATGCTGGCGGGGGTTGTTTATTAACAGAACCACAATTTGGAATTAAAGCTAAAGATTTGTTTGATCATGTTGAAACTCCAACAATTAATGATATTGATTTATTAAAAATTGGAAGACATTTCAGATTAGATGACAAAACAAAATTTGTTGTTGGAAGAAATAAAGATGAAAATGAAATAATTAAAGCAATTGCTTTGCCTGGAGATATTTTACTTGAAGCTAAAAATGTGGTTGGACCAATTTCAATTTTACGTGGAAAAAATGCAAAAGAACATATCGAATTTGCATCATCTGTAACACTCAGATATTCTGATGCACCAAAAGATCAACAAGGGATTATTACAGTAAAAAAAGATGATATTTCTGAAGAAGTTAGTACTCAAAGAGCTGAAGAAGAATCATACATTAAATTTAGAATGTAGGCGTGAAAATTATCAATAATTAGTACTAATTAAAGAAGAGTTTTTGAATAAGTAGATCACATTTTCAACAAGGATGCAAAAGCAGGAAAATGCCACATATTTGAAAGCTATTACAATTAGAGACATCAGTGATGTTCATTCAATAAAAGAAGACATCAAAAAAGATATGATTTTGATATTAAGGGTTACACCACTTGCACAAAAAGATGTGGAACAACTTCGTAAAGTAGTTGAGGAATTATATTCTATTGCAAAAAATGCTGGTGCAGAAATTGCTAGATTGGGTGAAGAAAGAATTATTGTAGCTCCATCAGGCATAAAGATCTGGAAACCAGAATATGATTTAAAATAATTTTATTGCTTCTTGAACTTGAGGAAAATGTGCAGGTATCTTATACATTCGTCCAATATTCATTGCAAGGTTTTTGGATTTTGAACGCTCACCATGGTTAACTAATACTCGACGAAGTTTTGGCCGTAATTTTTGTACAAATGACATTAATTGATTATAATCACTATGACCACTAAATCCATCTAATTTTTCAACACCACAATTTATTGATACAATTTCCACTTTACCTTCTTTGCCTAACATGGTTGCTTGTTTTGAACCATCTAAAACTCGTCTACCTAAAGTCCCATTAACTTGATAAGAAACAAACAAGACTTTATTCTTTTTATCAGGTGCAATATTTTTGAAATATTCTAAAACAGGTCCGCCTTCTAACATTCCAGATGTTGCTAAAATAATACATGGTGAATTTTCTCGCATAGGTTCTTCTCTAGCATCTGCATGTTCAATGTTTGTAAAATATTCAGAGTCAAATGGATTATCGTCAGTTTCTAAGATCTTTTGTTTAAGTTCTCTTGCAAGATATTCAGGATATGATTCATGTATTGCAGATGCCTCAGAAATCATTCCTTCAGTAAATACGGGTGCCTCAACCATTTCTCCAGATTTCATATAATGATCAATTACCATCATAATTTCTTGCGCACGACCAACAGCTGGAATAGGTATCAAAACTTTACCTCCATCAGCTAAAGTGTTATTAACTGCATTAATGAAAGAGGATTCCACTTCTTGTCGAGTAGGTTGAATATCTTCTTTTAAACCATAAGTACTTTCAACCAATAGTGTTTCTACTCTAGGGAAATTCCATGATGCAGCTTCAAACAAAATACTTTTTCCAAATTTGATATCTCCTGAATAAACAAAATTATGATCACCATTTCCAATATGAAAATGACATAGTGCCGAACCTAAAATGTGACCAGCATTTGCAAGAACTAATTTTATGTCTGGTGAGATATCAGTTACGGTTCCATATGGTAAAGTAATTGTTTGTTTCATGATTTGTTTTACATCTCTTTCTGAGTAGATTGGTGTTCTTCCTTGTGCAGCAGCTACCTTGATTGCATCTAATTGAATTAGATTCATCATAGGCAATGTTGGTTCGGTACAATAGATTGGACCTTTATATCCATATTTACATAATGTCGGTAAAAATCCAGTATGATCTAAATGAGCATGTCCTATAACTACTGCATCAAGATCATCTAATGTAATATCTAATGAATCCAATCTTGGAAATGCATCCATTGGTGAACGTGCCCCAGGATTAATTCCACAATCAATTAAGATCTTACTTTCTGATGTAGATAATAACATGGATGATCTTCCAACTTGTCCAAATCCCCCTAAAGTATGAAGAGAAACTTCAGTTCGTTGTGATAATCTTGGTCGAAAAATTTCATCGCCTACTTGTTTGAATTGTTTGCTTCTTTCAGATGATGTTTGTTTTAGAGTTGCATTAATAGTTTGAATTGTTCTTGATGGAACAGTTGTTGCTTTTCTAATACGTAATCTCCAACCTATTTTTTCAGTAATTTCAGCATGATTGAATTCCTTTGCATTTCGTTGTAACAACCAAGGTCTTTTTGCTTCAACTGAGACTTCACCAGTAGCCGTATCAAAAACTGTTCCTTGTAAATTTGCTTCTTTGGGAACACACTCTGCAAGAATTTTTCTTGCTTCATCCTCAGATTTTCTTATTGATTCATCAGTTCTAACAACAATTCTTTTTTTAATTATACTAACAAGATTTGAAATCGTGTCGTTATGTTCCATTAAATAACGTGGAGAGTTTGTATAAAGTGCAATTCGAGGTCCTTCATATTCAATTTTTGTTACACTTGCTTCTTTGGGTATACTTTGCAGTATAGTGGCCATTATATTCTGGCTATTAGGAGGTAATTCTTTTTGATATTGTTTTCTTTGCATTAAATCACTAAAGTTTGATAACAGCTTTCTTTTGTTCATCAGTCAAAAGACGGAATCCATCTTTATCCATGATTGCGATGTTTATTCCATCACCAGTGCCAATATTTCTAACAATTGCTGCTTTTACAGCTCTGAGAGCTATTTTTTTTGCTTCTTCTACTGTAAGATCATTTCTATATTCTTCTTCAAGTAAACCATAAGCTACAGGGGAACCACTGCCAGTTGTAACATATGACTTTTCTTCAACTGAGCCAAACATGTCTACATTAAACAGTGAAGGGCCATTTTTATCATAACCACCAAGTAAAATATCTGCCATGAATGGATAACCTCTGTTTTGATGAAAAATTAATGAACATAATCTTGCAAGTGAGTGAATTGAGATAGAATCCTGTTTTTCAACTCTATGAAGATTTGAATGATAACGTAAAATATCAACAATATTTTGTGCGTCTGCTACGCCTCCTGCCAAAGTCAATCCAGCATGTAAATCAATTTGTTGAATTTTCATAGTGTTGTTATTAGCAATGAAATAACCAGCACTTGCTCTCATATCAGCACATAAGACAACACCGTCGCTAGCCTTGATACCTACAGTGGTAGTCCCGTGCAGAATTTTTTCTTCAACATTATTCGACAAAAAATACACCTATTAAGATAAAGTGAATGCCATGTTACCCTTTTAAATAACTTTTTGATCCTTTGAAGTCATAAATAATGACAAAATTGCAAGATCGCATGCAATCTCATACAATGGAATTGCCCAGACTCATCAAAATTGGTGAGAAAAATATTGGGGATTTTGGAGATTTTTTGAATTTATTAAATAAACCAAAAAAAGTATCTTTAATTTCAGGAATTAATGTGCAAAAAGTTATCAAAATTAGAATTGAAAAATCTATTAAATTAAAAAAAATCAAATTTGTTTGGCATACATCAAGAGATAATCAAATTAAAACATTGAAACAGATTCAAAAAAATGTTAAAAAAGATAATTCTGATCTGATTGTGGGTATTGGAGGAGGTAGATCTGTAGATACAGCAAAATTAATTTCATATAATTTAGGTAAACCATTTGTTAGTTTACCAACTGCTGCATCTCATGATGGAATGGCAAGTCCATTTGTTTCTGTAAAAAGTGATAAACCTCATTCGATTGTAGCATCAGCACCTATGGGTGTTTTTGTAGATATTGATATAATTAAAAAAGCTCCATCAAAATTACTTGCTAGTGGTTGTGGAGATCTAATTGCAAACATAATTGCAGTTAAAGACTGGCAATTAGGTCATAAAAAGAAAAAAGAGTATTACGGAAGATATGCAGCAGATTTGGCCATGATGAGTGCAAAGATAGTCATGGAAAATTCTTCTAGTTTTGCAAAAAAAGGATTAGATGCAAGAGTGATAGTAGAGGGATTAATCAGTGCAGGAGTAGCATCATGTATTGCAGGAAGTAGTAGACCATGTTCTGGTGCAGAACATCTTTTTTCACACGCTCTTGATAAAATATCTCCAGGAGTTGGACTCCATGGTGAAAAATGTGGAATAGGTTCTATTATGATGGCAAAATTACAAGGGCAAGATTGGAAGCAAATTGTTAAAACATTGAAAAATGTTGGTGCACCAACGACTGCTAAACAAATTGGGTTAGAGGAGGATGTGATAGTTAAAGCACTAACTATAGCACAAAAATTAAGACCTGAAAGATATACAATTTTGAAACAGATTAAAATGACAAAGAAAAGAGCATTTAATCTTGCAAAGAGTACTAAAGTAATTTAATCAGTTTTTTGTTCAGTTGTTTTTTCTTTTGCTGCAAGTTTTTTTCCTTGAGTTTCTTTGTTGACATGTGTTTCAACAAAATTTACTTTGTCTAAAGTTTTTACAAATTTGAAAATATCTAATTGAATAAAATGTTTCATTATCTGAAGCCCGTCTGCACGTAAAATTTCTTCAGGAACAGTGATACTAACTTCCTTATCTTTTAAATCAAATTCTATTTTCGTATCTTCTACAGGAAGTCTATTTTTAAGAATTCCATCAACTTTGTCATTTGGTGAATCAAGAGATTTAATTACATTTACATCAAATAGAATTGTTTTTCCTGCATATCTATGATTATAATCAATTTGAACTCTACCAGATCCAATAAAACGAATAGTTCCACGTTTATTATCAACTTCAATAGTATCACCAACTGAAACTTTCTCTGCATCTTCTCCAAGCTTTCGAAGTGGAATCATTCTAACTTTACCAGAATCTCTTTCACCAAATCCTTTGTCAGGAGTAACTTCAACTGTTAATTTGTCACCAACAGATGTTTTAGCAAGTGCTTCATCAAGTCCTTTAAGGACAGGATAAGACACTTCACCGATAGAAACTAGTTTTGGTTGGTATTTGACATTTGATTCATGAATAGAATATTTTTTTGCATCTTCTTCAATCGTAGTATCAAAAACTTCCTCACTGTCTTTTACTTTTGCAGTATAATTTACTAGAATAAGTGAACCTTTCTCAAATGTCAATGTGTTCGGTCTCGAATTTCCTTATATTAAGTTAACAGGGTTTAGAGAGTTTTTAATTTTTCTTCAGCAGTTTTGAGTCCGGCTTGAGAATCAATATCATATCCCATCATTGCCAATGTAGATGAAATTGCAGAGATAGTTCTCATTACATGGTATGGACTAACTTCTCCCATACATCCAACTCTGAATACTTTACCTTTAAGATTGCCAAATCCACCTGCAACTAATACTTTGAATTTATCTGCAAGTGTACTTCTAAAAGTTTTGTCTTCTAATCCATCTAAATAATTTAATGCAACAATAGAAATTGAACGATCTTCATCTTTTGCAAATGGTGTTAAGCCAATTGCACTCAAACCAGCATATAATGCATCAGAACAAACTTTATGACGATTAAAAACATTTTGTAATCCTTCTTCTAACATAATCGATAATGCTTCTCTATATGCATACATCAATGGTAATGCAGGAGTAAATGGGGTATGTTTTTCTTCATCATAATATTTGAAATATCTTGCTAAATTGAAGTAGTGTGTTGGTGGAGGATTTTCAATCATGTATTTTTTTGCTTTAGCACTAACAGAGATTGGAGAAATTCCAGGAGGTGCTGCAATTGCTTTTTGAGAACCAGTTAAACATACATCAATATTCCATTTATCGACTTTAAGATCAGCGCCTCCCAGTAGAGAAACAGAATCTACAACATACATTGCATCATTTCTAGATGTTAAATCAGATACTTTATCAAGATAATTCACCATTGTTCCAGTTGAAGTTTCGTTGTGAACAACATAGAATGCTTTAACATCTCTATTATTATCAAATGCTTCTTTTACTTGATCAAAAGTTGCATTTTCTCCTGGTGGTGTTTGAAGTTTAATTACATTTGCACCTTGGCCTTCAATAAGTTGAGATAATCTAGTGCTGAATTCTCCATTAACTGGAATTATTACTTTGTCGCCTTTCTTAACTACATTAATTACTCCTGCTTCAACTGCACCTGTTCCTGATGCAGATAGTGCTACAATATCATTTTGTGTTTGAAATACTTGTTGAGATTTATCAACAACATCAGTGTATAATTCAACAAAATCATCACTTCTGTGATTAATAATTGGTGCAAGCATTGCTCTCATTACTCTATTAGGTACATTTGTTGGACCAGGAAGCATTGAAAGATATTCCATATGTTATCTACAGGATTGAAGGATTAGGATTATTTATAATTAGAGATGAGATAAATGGTCCTTGACATTAATATTAATTAAAAAATTTCTAGTTCCTTCTGGAACAAGATTGTGCCAATTTTGATCGCTGATAATCAATTCTCTGATTTTAGTACCAGATAATTTTTCCCGATTTAAAAACGGGATTGGAATTACAGAGATATTTCTTTTTGAATATAGATGATTAGTCAATTCATCATTTGAAAAAATAATGTCAAATTTTGGAACAATGGTATCTATTTTTTCAATCCACTTGATATGATTATCCAAATCTGGTATAAAATAAATTGAAATTTTCTCTTTTATTGAATCAGTAATTGAAGATAAAATCATTTCTTTACGTTGTTCAACTGAAAAAGGATTATTTTTTTCAGGAGGCAGATTGGAGCTGCCCAATCCTACCCATAATTTATCAACTTTGGATAATGCAAATTTTAAGGCCTCAAGATGACCAAGATGAAAAGGTTGGAATCTACCTATCAATAAACCATTCATACAAAAATATAAGAAATTTCTTTTTAAAAAACTATCATAAAGAGTTCGATTAAGGAAAAACTATGAGATTTTTAAAAATTGATGCTAGTCATGGTGAAGGAGGTGGTCAAATAGTTCGTTCAGCAATTACATTATCATGTATTACAAATCAACCAATTCATTTAGAAAATATAAGAAAAAATAGAAAAGTTTCAGGATTAAGACCGCAACACATTACATCAATTAGAATTCTTCAAAAAATTGCAAATGCAAAAACAATCGGGGCAGAAATTGGTTCAACAGAATTAAAATTTATTCCAGGAAAAATTGAAAGTTTAAAATTAAATGAAGATGTTGGTACAGCCGGAAGTATTTCATTAATTTTGCAAGTATTAATTCCTGTTATTGCAATAACTCAAAATAAAATTGAATTAGTAATTAAAGGTGGAACAGATGTACTTTGGAGTCCTTCAATAGATTATACAAATAATGTATTAAAAGAAGCATATGCAAAGATGGGAATAAAATTTTCTATTGAATTGTATAAACGAGGATATTATCCTAAAGGAGGAGGAGAAATTAAATTGTATGTTAGTCCATCTAATTTAAAATCAATATCATTTTTACAAAGAAAAACCAATTTGGTAAAATTGATTTGTACATTTTCAAAACTTTCAATTAATAAAATTGAAAAATTAGTTTATAACATTGAAAGTGAATTAACCAAAGAAAACTTAATTGTTGAAACAGAAATTAAAAATGAAGATGCAATTGATTCAGGTGCATCTTTGTTATTATGTAGTTTAGATAATAGTTCAGTTATTGGAATAGATTCATTATTTGATAAAAAGAGTCAGAATTTCAACATAAATTTCGATAAGTTTGTGTCAAATTCACTAGGAGTTGATGAGAATTTAGCTGATATGTTAGTTGTTCCTGCAAGTTTAGGTAGTAAAAAAACAATTTTTCATGTAAAAAAAATTTCAAAACATTTAGAAACAAACCTGTTTGTAACATCAAAAATTACAGGCTGTAAATATGGGATTGGTAGACTAAACGATGGATTTGAGGTAATTATTGAAGGAGTATCAAACTCCAGCATCAAGTAAAGATGCAAAGAATAAAATTGCAATGGATAAAACTACAGTAATTTCTCCAAGTATGATGATCTTTTTTCTTAATTTTTGGATTTGTTTTTCTGACATCTGATTTGACATTATTTTATCTTCAACATCTTTACGAATTACTCTAACATGAATGATGTATATGATGATTAATGCAATAACAAGAAATATCTTGATGATTAAAAATATGCCATAACTTGTTGCAATTAGAAGTTCAGGTTTTCCAAGTAACATATGAGAACTATACAATCCAGTTGCCATCAAAATTATTAATGACGGAACAGCAATTTTGTTAAATCGTCTTCCAACACGAATCATAATTTGCATTCTTTCTTCAAGAGAATTTGTCATTGTTTTTAACAACGGAGAAAATACAATTCCAATAAAAAGAGAACCTCCAACCCAAATTGCAGCAGAGATTAAATGAATCCAAGTAAGAAGAGCTTGTTCTAATGCACTCATTAATTATCATATTTTATATCAAATATTATGTATTTGGATCTTGACAACGTTTTTTAGTTGTACATAATTTGGTATCAATGAAATGGCACTCCAAAGCAAAATGACAGTCTACCTTGCAATAGCTGGTGTTTTTGCCATGATGGGAGGAATTGTTTTCTATGCAAGTTTAGATAATGAAAAACTTGAACAAGCAGAAATTAAATTAGCAAATGTTGAATTAATTGAGAATAAAATTGAAGATCAAATAAGATTAAACATCACATTTCTTGTAAACAATCCAAGTGATACTACATTTACAGTTTCAGTAATTCAGTACGATCTTTATGCTGATGGAATTTTTCTAGGTTCTGGAAAATATTCTACAGAAGATGTTTCAATGCCAGGAAGGGCATCATTTTTCCCAAATACTGAAATTCCGTTAAAAAATATTTTTGTGTTAGACAAATCAGAAATTGAAATAAAAACTTTACAAGATATAATTGACAATAAAATTGAAAAATTTGGTGTTGAAGGAATTATCACTACTCAAACAACTTGGACCGTAATTGAAAAAGAATTCAAATCTGAATTATAAATAAAAAGTGGGCCTAATGAGATTCGAACTCATGATCACCGCCATGTCGAGGCGGTATCCTAACCAGCTAGACTACAGGCCCATTGAAATACAAAACAAATTGCAGACATTATTAACGTTTAACAAAAGAAATAATTTGGAAATTCAAAGAAGGGTAAAAATTGACAGATAATTTTAGTGAAAATGAAAAAAATGGTTTCTACAAAGCAATATACTCAAGAAGAGATGTAAGATCTCATTTCATTTCAAAACCGATTAAAGATAAAATTTTATCAAAAATTCTCCAAGCCGCACATCATGCACCATCAGTTGGATTTTCTCAACCATGGAATTTTATTTTAATAAAAGACAATAAAACAAAGCAGAAAATTAAAGATTCTTTTGAAGAAGAGAGAGAAAAAGCATCTCAGTTAATAGATGAACCAAAAAGATCAAAATATCTCTCTTTCAAACTTGAAGGTATTTTAGAATCACCCATAAATCTGTGTGTAACATATGATCCAACAAAATTTGGTCCATTTGTCATTGGTAGATCAAGTATTCCTGAAGCAGGATTATACAGCGTTTGTTGTGCGATACAAAATTTGTGGTTATCAGCAAGGGTAGAAGGAATAGGATTAGGATGGGTAAGTATTCTATCAAATGATATTCTTAAAAAAGTATTAAATATTCCAGAACATGTGATTCCTGTAGCATACTTATGCTTAGGTTATGTTAATGATTTTGCAGATAAACCAGATCTTCAAACTGCAAAATGGTTACCAAGACTTGAATTAAAAGATGTAGTATATTTTGAAAAATGGAATAATGAAAAACATGAAAATTGGGATAGTATTCAAAAAATGATTAAAGAAAATCTTGATACGCTTAAATAATTAAAAGTTATTTTTTTTCTGGGCTTGTGGCGCAGAGTCAATTTGACGCGAAACATGGATAGCGTGGTAGCCTCCTAAGTTACAGGTCGAGGGATCGAAGCCCTCCAAGCCCGCTTAATTTTTGAAAAATAGTTGTAAAAAGATAAATTAAAAAACGAGAAATAAAATAACTTGTATTATTTTAAAACAAAAATTCTTTATTTTATTTAAAATAAATTCAAGTTGTGAATTATTTATAGGAAATTATGATAAAAGGGTTAAACTGCAAAAATCAAATATTACAGATATACAAAAATGATATAATTGGTTTTAAAGAAAGATCCAACTGAATTATGTTCATGTAAATGTCATTATGGTGGAGCAATTAGTTGTCCTAGTTGTAAGAAAAATCATGGTATAAGATGTCATCATTGTAATAAATAAAATTATTCTATTTTCTTTTAGATGTCATCATTTTAAGATTGGCTAATTCAGTTTTTAATGATTCAATTTGAACAAGTGTTTGTAAATTAGAGATTTCTTGGTTTAATCTTTCAATTTCACTATCTTTTAATTTTACAGACTCTTTAAGAGTATTCAAATCGGAAGACAACTCATTTTGAACCTGTTTTATTTCTGAAAAACCAATTTGTGAGCCTGAAGTAGTCTGAATGGTTTGGATGTTACTCAAGCTTTTTTTTTCAGCATGACTATGCATATAATCAGTACTCTTTTGGGATATCCAACAAACTAAAGTCAGAAACCACATTATGGGAACTGCCATGATAAACACAAAGTTCAGTATTGGAGCAAAATCAACAAAGTACGGCCAAAGTGCTGTTAAAATAATAGCAAAAACTCCACAAACTAAAGTTGCTAAATGATTGCCAATATATCCCATAGATGAACTCAAAAATTCATTATTTATAACAGTAATGCTAAAAATCACAAAATATTATATTTAAAAAGAGAAAAATGGTGATGTTTACTCGTCTTCTTTAGTTGTAGTTGTTTTTGATTGCATATCAGATTGTAAGATTTGGATTTTTTGTAGTAATTCGGTTCTTAAATCTCTTGCAACTCGTCTAACAGTTGGTCTTGGAACACCAAGCTCATCAACGACTTTGGTATAGATGTCTTGTTTGTCAATAACTCCTCTATCTAAGTAAGAGTTTATTGCTTCTTTAATTATTGTACTTTGGTTTGTACGATTCAATAAAATAAACTCCATAATGTTCTATATAACACTATTACCAAAAAAATAAAAATATAATTTTAATTTCTTATAAAAATTTCTTATAAAAATTAAAATCATAAACAGAGTTTTTCTAAATAATCACAAAAGACTCTTATGATAAGAAAATAAAGTTTGAGTATGACTGTTGCAAATATTGAAACAGGTTTTGGAAAAATTTCATTTAAACTATTACCTGAACTAGCACCTGAAACAGTAAGAAATTTTGAAAAATTAACAAAAGATGGATTTTATGATGGAACTCTTTTTCATAGAATTATTCCAGGATTTATGATTCAAGGAGGAGATCCAAATACAAAAACAGACAACAAAGGTTCATGGGGAATGGGAGGACCTGGATATAATGTCAAAGCAGAATTTAGTTCAAGATCTCATTTACGAGGAATTGTCTCAATGGCAAGATCTCAAGATCCAAACAGTGCTGGTTCTCAATTTTTCATAGTTACAGCAGATAGTGCATTTCTTGATAGACAATATACAGTATTTGGTGAAGTAACAGAAGGAATGGATGTTGCAGATAAAATTGTTAATCTTCAAAGAGATGGTAATGATTGTCCTTTAAAAAATACACCAATGATTCATGTAACTGTGGAATAAATGTATTCAAAAATTTTCGCATTAATTATTATTTTTTCACTTTTGATTGTTATTCCATCAGGGAATGCACAGTTATCTTTAGCAAATAAAGCAGATCAAAAGTCAATTCAAATTACAATTAATTCTATTAATGATATAAAGGTAAAACATATTGTTAGATCATCAAGCGTGCCTGTTTCAGTCGATTTGATGGAAGGTACAATTTCAGAACTTAATGTTATGGATGAAAATAAGAATGAAGTAGAGTTTGGAATAATTGGAGAAAATCAACAAGTAATAATTTTTCCAACAAAAAATAATTCTATTGTCAGATATAATTTAGAAAATATATTTTTACAAAAAGATGGAATGAATTCAATTAATATCAAGTATGAACAATTAGTTTCAATAATAACTCCTAAAGATGTTAACTTGGTTTTTGTAAATGAAATCGCAATTTTATTAGATGGTGAAAAAGGAATTAATTGTCATGGATGTGATATAACTTTACATTATTTTGAAAATGACGAAAGAATTTTACAAAAAATTTACTGGGAAGATGAAGAATTTTATATAGAAATATACACAGATTCAGAAATTAATGATTTTAATTTTAGTCAACAATCAAAAAGTGTTAATTTTAACATAGAAGATAAAAATAAATTTATTGCAATTTTGTTACCTTTAGAATTATTATGGGATCCATATCAAATATTTTTAGACGATAAAAAAATCAAATTTCAAAAAACACCCATTAGTGAAACACATGTATTACTTAACATGAAACCAGAAACAAGTGGAACAGTATCAATAATTGGAACTACAGTAATTCCTGAATTTCCAATAATTGCTCCATTAGCAATTGGATTTTTAATGATTCTTATAATTCCGTTTATGAAAAAAATTAATCTCCACTAGAACCACACGAACAGAATCCATATTCATCAATTCTAATATTACACACAGGGCATTTTTCACCATATTCTACTTCCCATGGTTCTTTTCCAAATAGTTTGAAATGATCATCTATTTCTAATGGAATATCTCTCTTTTTTTCCAATGATTTGTATAAGTCCTATAGCTATACATCAATGTCGGTAAAAATTATGAAAATTGAATGTGGGTGTCATTGTATTAAATGTAAAAGTGTAGATCTTGAATCAAATAGAATTAGTAAAATTGAAAAAGATGGATATTTTGATATGCATCACACATGTAATCAATGTAAAATACATTTTGACCATTTAGATGGTGAAGTTTTTACTAATTGTGAAAAATGTTCTTATTCTTCTAATTAACAACCGGTAAATCTTTAATGTAATAACAAGTTCTATTTTTACGAGAATTTTTCATTATTTCTTTAGTTGATGCCATTTTTGCTAGAGTTTTTGATACATCTAATGGACTTGTTGCCCAACCATATTCTCTAAGTTGTTGAACAATTTCAGTTACAGTTTTTGGAATATCAAAAAATTTACTAGTTTCTAAAATTCGTAATTTCGATTTAATTTCATTAGATGTGATATATTTTGGTTCATTGAACTCAGGTTCAAAAACTTCCGCATCATCCAAAAACTCTAAACCAGATTGTGTTGATTGTTCAAGTTTTGTTGAGTTTGTAAAAGATTCATCTTCATCAACAATTTTTGCTTGATTCTCGGGTAAATGATTTGAAATACTATCAATAATTTCACCAATTGTTTGATTATCAACGTAAAAATCTCTAGAATCTACTTCGATCTCATTTTCTCCTATCTTTAGTTTTATTCTAGCCAATGATGAATTATTATTTAATTTTGATTTATTTCATTAGCTCTAATGTGCTTAGAGAATAAATCAAAAAAAATACACAATTTTTTAAGGTTTATTTTGTTTTAGATTAGAGATAGTTGATAATTTTAGTCATAAAATCATCAAAAATATTTTTTAATTTAGAATAATATAGAATATTTAAAAAAAATTCAGAATTATAATAATATTTTCATAAAATAATAAAAATACAAGATATAATTTTTACATCTAAATTTCATTTTCACTTATGAATTTTAATTTAGTTAAAAATCACCAAGTAATAGAATTTATAGATCAAAAATAAGTTTTTTTCAAATGCTTACTGTTTTTGGTTCAACTGCACTAGATACAATTAGAACGCCAAAAAAAACATTAAAAAATGTTTTAGGTGGTGCTGCTACATTTGCTGCAGTTTCTGCAAGTAATTTTGTAGATACTGGATTAATAGCAGTGGTTGGAAAAGATTTTCCAAAAAAACATCATCAAACTTTATCCAAACGTCTTGATTTACAAGGTTTGTCTATTAAAAAAGGTAAAACATTTCGTTATGATGGAAAATATGACAATACATTAAGTACAAGATCAACTTTGAAAACAGAATTAAATGTACTTGAAGATTTTAAACCAATTGTTCCAAAAGATTATAGAAAATCTCAATTTGTGTATCTTGCAAATAATGATCCTGAACAAAATACTTTATTATTAAAAGAATTTGATAAGGTTAAATTTTCTATGTGTGACACTATTGATTTTTGGATTTCTACAAAAAGAGAATCAGTCATAAAAATGATAAAATCTGTAGATGCTGTTGTGATAAATGATGAGGAAGCTAAACTCCTTACAAAAGAATTCAACCTAATCAAATGTGCAAAAAAAATGATGAAATGGGGAGCAAAATATGTAATTATAAAAAAAGGTGAGCACGGTTCACTAATGTTTTATGATGATGTAATTTTCCCAACTGCCGGATTCTCATTAGAAGATGTTGTAGATCCTACTGGTGCAGGAGATTCTTTTGCAGGTGCAATGATAGGATATCTTGCAAGTAAAAAATCAACTATATTATCAGAAATTAAGAAATCAGTTGTTTATGGAAATGTGTTAGGATCATTTGCTGTTGAAAGATATGGATTAGATGGACTACTGAAGATCAAAAAAGGTGATATTGAAAAACGAATCAAAATATATGAAAAAATGATTAAATTCTAAAAAGATTTAAGTTTAATAATTTTACAAAATTACATGTCATTGTCTAAAGAAATTTCTCAAGATAGATTAGATACAATTTTCAAATTACAAAAAGGATTATCAGAAATGATGAATCTTGATAGATACCCCAAAGATTCAGAAGGTAGAATTTCTGCTTTGAGCACTGCAATTATGCATGAAGCAGTAGAATTACAAAGAACAACAAACTGGAAATGGTGGAAAACACCAGCAAAGTTTGATGTATCGGATGCAAGAGAAGAATTAATTGATATTTGGCATTTTGTTGTTCAAGCTTCACTTGAACTGAATTTAACACCAGATGATATTGTAGAAGAGTACAAAAAGAAAAATGAAATTAATCGAGATAGACAAAGAAATGGATACTAGAAAATTTTAATTTTTTTTCTAAAATTATTTTAAAATTAATTTCATCTATCAAGTCACCAAGATTGCATTGTTTTAAAATATTATATTTTAAATATTGAAATAATAAAATAAAGAACTGAACTAACAGAATTAATTACTCTATGATTTTATCAATTTTGTTTTTATATAATTGAAATTATGAATATCGGAATTTATGGACCCCAAACTTCCTTTTCACATGTAATAATGATCTTGATTTTGTGATTTTAATTAAAAAATGTGATAATCAAATCAATTCCTTTATTTTCTAATTATAATTTGCTTACAATGAATATATGATCAAAAATTTCAAGATTAATGAATTTTTGAGTAGATTTACGCTTGAAAGTGTGTAAACTGTAACAGGTTAATTTGGATTATACAAGTAATATTCTTCAGAAATTGGTAAAATAATCGTACAGATTTTTCCAATTGCTTTACCTAAAGCGTTTACGACAGATTATGCATGGTTTTAGCAATAAATTCAATATGAGTTTTAGTTACTTTTGGATGGATTGGTAAAGATACAACATGTTTTGAAGCCCAATCAGTTATTGGAAGATTTGTTTTAAGTTTGTAAAAAGGAGTTTTGTGTATAGGTGTTGGGTAATATGAAACTGCACCAATTCCTTTCTCATTAAGTTTTTTCACAAGAAAATTACGTTGTTTTGTTGTAATTGTATAAAGATACCAATTAACATTTTCATTTTTTTGTTGTTGTGGTAATTGAACATTAAGATCAGATAATAATTTTGATAAAAGATTTGCATTGTTTTTTCTAATTTTCAAAAATTTAGGAAGTTTTTTCATTTGTACTGTAGCAATAGCTGCATTGATTTCTGATAATCTTAAATTCAAACCAAATATTTTAGTATCATATCCATGAATCATCCCATGATTTCGTATCATCAATAATTTATCACGTAATTTTTTATTGTCAGTTACAATGAAACCACCTTCTCCAGAAGTCATCACTTTTGCAGGATACATGCTAAAACATCCCATATCAAAAAAAGTTCCAGTGTGTTTTCTTTTGTAGGTAGAACCTAAAGATTGTGCAGCATCTTCAATAATAGGTAAATTGTATTTTTTAGAAATTTCAGATAATTTTTCTATATTTGCTACATTTCCATATAGATGGACTGGGATAATTGCGCGTGTTTTTTTCGTAATCTTTTTTTGTAGATCATCAGGATCCATAGTAAAATTTTTCTTTAGTATGTCAACAAAAACTGGTTTTGCTCCAGTAGATACAACTGCATTTGCTGTAGCAACAAAAGTAAATGAAGGAACTAAAACTTCATCTCCTAGGCCAATATCTAATGCATAAAGAGCAGCCTGTAAAGCTGCAGTTCCTGAATTAATTGCAATAGTGTATTTTGATTTTACAAAAGATGAAACTGATTTTTCAAAAATTTGAACATATTTTCCACCTTGATTAGCAGATGAAGTTAAAACACCATTTCTAAGAACATCGGTAACTACAGAAATTTCTTCTTTATCTACTAAAGGAATGTTAATTGCAATTTTCAATAGTAATTCTGTCTGTAATTGTCTAGAACTAGTCTATAAATCTCCTTGAAGAACCATGAATTTTTATATTTCAAAATTTGGCAAACGGCATTATGAAACCTAGACATTTAGAAAAAAGAGATCCAGGTTACAAAGTTTATCTATACATTTTTTATATTTGTGGATTCATTATGTCTTCTTCACTTATTTTTGGAGTATATGTTACAATGATAGAATGGTTAGAAAATGGAACTTATGTAATGGGCGAAGCAATTCACAATACAACAATTCCTTTTGAGAATTTTGCTAGAGTTACAACATGGATATTTTTCTCTACCATTATTGGATGGTACTGTGTAACTAGAATAGGTTGGAAAAGAACAGCAGGAAACAAAATCATCGGCACACGAATGGCTTTACTTCAGTTAATGTTGCTAGGATTTTCAATAATTGCTCTTTACGAAGTGTTATACAATTTCACAGTACTAAATGCACAGATTGCTGCTGGTGTAATTAATGGGGCAGTTCCAGATATTGATAGATTATCAGTTGCCTATCCAGATCCAGATAGACCATGGAATCTAGTTTTTGCAACTAAGGTATTTCTTGCTGGTTTTATTATTAGTACACATGCATTCTATCTTAGCATTAAACCTAGAAAGAGTCTAGATGAATACGAAAAATAGATGTTTGGATATAATTTATGAAAAATTATACATAAAACTATTTTTTCTAGTATTGTATATTTTCAATATATGGGATTATTTGGATCAAATAAAAATAATTTAAAATGTAAAAAATGTGGAACAGTTCTTTCTGATTCAAATAGATTGAAAAAACATCAAGAAAAAGCACATAATAAGAAAAAAGAAAAATGCAGGGCATGTGGTACTGAATTTGATACTCAAGAAGAGTTAAGAAAACATAAGAAAAATTGTAAATAAAGATTTTGAAAATTGATTAGATTTTTTTTGGTGAACGTTTGAGTGCTTTTTCTATGGATTCTAGATTTTTAATTTCATTTTTAGAATTCATTGAAAGCGTTTGTATCATTTCTGGACCTAATTGGACTGATTGTTCAGGTAATAATTCTAGAAATTTATGTAGTTCTTTCTTATAGTTTTCAATTAGTTCTAGTCCTTCCTCAAGAGTCATGATTTGTATAAACATGACAAATATTCATAGGTTTCATTTTCAACTATTTTTTGAATAACTTTATACGTTTACAGCTCAAAAGTTGATTTGATTTGGATATTACTGAAAAAATCAGTTTGGTACAAAGGTCTCCAACTGAAGAAATTGTTACACATGATGAATTAGTTGAATTATTTCAAACAAACTCATCTCCAAAACATTACATTGGTTTAGAGATTTCAGGATTCTTACATATTGGTAGTTTAATTAGTACAGGATTCAAAATTAATGATTTTATAAAAGCTGGTGTAAAATGTAAAATATTTCTTGCTGACTGGCATACTCTAATTAATGATAAATTAGGTGGTGATTGGGAAACAATTTCAAAAGTTTCAAAATATTATCAAGATGCATTTAAGTTAGTTTGTCCTGATGCAGAAATTATTTTAGGTTCAAAATTGTATAAAGACAATCCAGAGTATTGGTCAGATCTTGTTAAATTTACAAAACATATGACACTGAAAAGAACTATGAGAACTCTAACGATTATGGGGCGTTCTGAAAGCGATGAAAAAATTGATGTTGCTAGATTACTTTATCCTGCAATGCAAGCAGTAGATATTCATTATTTAGATATAGATATTGCACATGCTGGAATGGATCAAAGAAAAATCCATATGTTAGTCAGAGAGATTTTTCCAAAAATGAAATGGAAAGTTCCTGTAGCTGTTCATCACAAATTACTTCCAGGATTAAAAAAACAAGGTGATGAAAAGTTTGGTGGAGAATTAAACAAAATGAGTAAATCTGATCCTAATTCAGGAATATTCATTCATAATACTGATGATGAAATTAGGAAGAAAATCAACAAAGCATGGTGTGATGAAGGAATGGTAGACAATAATCCCATATTAGCAATTACAGAATCTATAATTTTTAGTAAATTTAATGAGATATCTATTGAAAGACCGGAAAAATTTGGTGGTAATGTAACATATTCAAATTATAAACATTTAGAAAATGATTTCATAGAAAAAAAGATACATCCTGGGGATTTAAAACAAACAATTGGTAATTATCTTGTACAGATAATATCTCCAATCAGAGAAAAATTAAATCTTAGTGATGAATTAAGTGATGCAATAAAGGAAAGTTTCTAAACTTTAAGATCAGGGTTAATTTGTTCTTCTAAATTATATTTTGATTTATACCCTCTAGGATTTATCATCAAGTCTTTGTAAGTATAAGTTGAAGAATTTCCTACAATTACAGTACTAATCATACCTAATGTATCTGAATGATCGGGTAAATTTTCTAGATCAGTTATTACTACTGTTTCAGATTCTCTAAATGCTCCTTTAATAATTGCAACAGGGGTAGAAGGTTTTCTATATTTCAGAAGGGTTTCTCTAGTTTTTTGTAATTGATGAGTTCTTTTTTTACTTGCTGGATTATAAATTACAATTACGAAATCACCTTTTGCTGCTGCATCAACTCTTTTTTCGATAACTTCCCACGGTACTAACAAATCACTCATGCTTACTACCGCAAAATCAGTCATCAATGGAGAGCCAATAATGGATGCACATGAATTAAGTGCAGATACACCAGGAACAATTTCAACCTCTAGTCCATCTTTTGGATTCCATCCAATTTCTGCAAGTGTTTCATAAATTAAACCAGCCATACCATAAATTCCAGGATCACCACTGGACACTAGTGAAACAACTTTTCCTGACTTTGCTAAATCAATACATTGATGAGCTCTTTCAACTTCTTGTGTCATAGCATATCTATGAATTGTTTTTCCTTTAATTAAATCAGCAACTAAATTCACATAAGTTTCGTAACCAACAATTGTATCGCTTTCAATAATTGCTTCTTTTGCTCGAAATGTCATGTGATCATTACTGCCAGGACCTACACCAACGATGTAAAGTTTTCCAACCAATTCAAAAATTAAATTTTTATTAAGTAATTTATCCGTTTAGTGAAATGATTATTGAAAAGGATCAATAAATGGAAAATTAACTACATAATCATTATTCATTGGTCGTGCAATACTTACAGATAGTAAATTATTTTCACGAAATGAATCAATATCAGATATTGTTTCAAGAATTTTTGCTGAACTTTCATTATTCCAATCTACTAAAGATATTTTCCAAATAGGGCTGTAATTTTTATCATCAAGTGAAGCTGAAGCAATTCCTGCTTGATATCCTAATAGCCCTGAACCTTTAATCCCATTTTTGAATTGGAATAAATCAATTGTTGATGAATGTGTAGTTAAATTTGATAATTTTGGTGATGATACAATTCCCATCATTTTTGCAGGTCCAGAAGGTGTTGCATCAGTTACAATATAGTAAATGGTTCTACCATCAGGTCCCCAACCTCTATGAGCTACAAAAGTTACAGTAAGATCGTCTTCATTAATTTCTACAACTTGTCCTTCATCATATGATATTTTATCAGTAATTGTTTTATCAGAAAATTCTTTCATTTGTCCATCAGGCCAAACGATTTGAGGTGTATTTAGAACAACACCTATTTCATTAAATTCAATTCTTCCATTTTCTTTTGCAGTAATTATTTCTTCAGATGATTCAAATAAAATTTCTTTTTGTCCTTTTTTCCAAGTAACTTCAACTACAGAAGTTAATGCAATGTATTCAGATTCTTGTGAGGGAGTACTTGAAACTATTTCACTTTGAAATCCAAAAATACCATCTCCTTTAATTCCATTTTTGAAGACAAATAATTTTCCAAGAATATCATTTGGTACATCAGAAATAATCGTTGAAAGTTCAACATTCCAACCTTGTTTTTCAGTAATAATTTGTGCATAATCTTTATCACTACTATCAGTGATTATGTAAAGAACTGGATTTCCATTATAGATTCCTTTATGCATAGGAATTGTAGCCGGAATATTTGTTCTAGAAAGTAGTGATGATGATTCTTTCTTTTCTAATTCAATTTTTTGTGAAATAACATCAATTGGTAATCCACGTATCCAACCATCAACACTTACAGTTGAAGTAAATTTTTTTGAATTTGATGAATGTAATGCAAGTGCAGAACCCGTGAATTCAAAAGAAGCAGAATTTTTTTCTAAATCAATCAAAGATAATCCATAGATTGTATTTCCATCAACAGTCCATGTAGGTTGACCTTTTATTTCATGTGAATCAATTTCATGTAAAACTACTATTTGGACAGGTTCACTGGATGTAAATGTCATCGAACCATCATAAAGAGTTCCTTTGTTTGGGGGAAGAATTAAGGACAATTGATGATTTTGGTGTCCTTGACCAGGATCTTGTGAAGATGTTATTGTTTGAGTAAAATGAATTTTTTTCCTAGAACCAGCATCAACAAATTGATCAGAAATTGAAGTGATTGAAATTAAACTTGTTACAAAAATTCCAATTATTAGTACAGATAATAATTTTTTCAATAAATTTGATTAAAATAATTACTTTAAATGATTTTATTTTAGTGTATTTTATCTAGTGTAAATGCATTATGCAATGCACGAACTGCAGAATTTGCATCAGAATTTTTTACAACAAATGCAAGATTAAGTTCGGATGAACCTTGTGTAATCATAGATACATTGACTTTATTTTTCTGAATTGCAGTGAAAACTTTTGATGCAACTCCAACTGTTCCTCGCATACCTGATCCAATTAAAGCAATTATTGCTACATCAGTAGTAATCTCCAATCTTTTTATTGTTTTTCCTAATAATTCCATCTCAAGAGAACTTGTTGCTTTATCTAGATCAGTATTCTTTACAACTATAGTAATACTAGATTCTGATGGATTTTGTGAAATCATCATTACATTAATTCCAGCCTTAGCTAATGTTTCAAATATTTTTGCTGCAGTACCAGGATTACCAACCATACTACTACCTCTAATATCAATTAAGCCGTTATTTTTGACATAACTAACACACTTTACAGTATTTTTTACAATTTTAGAAGGTGATGAAGATACTAAGGTTCCCTCATTTTTCACATTAAATGAATTTCTTATCTTCATTGGTATTTTCTTTGTAAGTAGAGGTTCAAATGTTCGTGGATGAATTTGCTTTGCACCAAACAAAGCCATCTCAATTGCTTCAACATATGAAACCTCTTTGAGCAATTTTGTATTTTTTACAATTTTAGGATCTGCAGTCATTAATCCATCTACATCACTCATTAACCAAATTTCATCTGCTTTAATTGAAGAACCAATAATTGTTGCAGAGTAATCAGAACCACCTCGACCAAAAGTAGTAACATGTCCATGTTGATCTGCACCAGCGAATCCACCTACAACAGGAATTGTTTTCTTTAAAAATAATGTATCTACAATCTTTGATGTTCTCAATCTTGTTGTATCCATCAATGGTTTTGATTCACCAAAATTTGAATTAGTAACAATTCCTATTTCCTTTCCAGTAAGAGGAATTGATTTTTTGCCTAAGTCATTAAGTGCTGATGATACTAATTTTATCGATAATCTTTCACCAAATGAAATTAAATAATCCATGGATCTCGATGTTACTTCACCTAGTAACACCATTCCATCTATTAATGCAAGAAGTTCTGAAAAATCTTGATCTAGTTTTTTAAGTAGTTTTTTTTGTACATCAGATTTTTTGATAAGTTGTTTTGCTAGTTGTTTATGTCTATTGATAATTTTCGATGCTAGTTGTTCACCCTTTGACTTGTTTTCTTTTTTTATTGATTCAGATATTTCAATTAAATCATCAGTTGTTCCACTCATTGCAGAACAAACAACTATGGTTTGATTTTTCTTTGATAAAGAATTAAGATATTTTGCTATTGCTTTGATATCTTTTGCAGTAGAAATTGATGTTCCACCATATTTTATTACAAGTCTCAATTCAAAATACTTGAATTTTTTAATCTTTAAATGCTTTAACTTTCTACGCGTGGAGCAAGATAAAAGTGGATTCTACCAATATTTGCTACTTTGAATTCAATTCTTAGAGGTTTTGCACTAGAAAATTCACACGTAATTAAACCAGCATTTGAGCCTACTGCTTTAACAACTGGGTTTAGGTATTCAAGACTATAAGTCCCAATACTATCCTCTTTTGATGAGATTTCATCAATGTCTTTATCATCTTTTTCTAAATCAATTACAACTTCACCTGAATCACCTTTACCTGAAAAATCTGCATTTGAGCCAGTTGTTTGAATTGTTAAATAATCAGAAACAACTTGTACATCACCTAAAATTTTATCAAATTTTGAAGATGACAAAATAATTTTTGAATCATATGGAATTTTTGGTAATGGGGTATCTGTAGCAGAACTTTCAATTAAACGCATTTTGTATTTTTTATTTTTTCCAACAGTAACAAGCAACATATTTTGATCAGAAATACTAATTTCAATACTGTCTTTTTTATCTGCTCTTTTGATGAGTTTTGAAAACTCATCTATTCTAACTCCAAACTTAACATCACTATCACATTCATATTTTTCAAATGCAGAGTTTGGCCAAGAAATATCAATTAATGCAACATGTGAAGGATCCATTCCTCTAAAAGAAATACCTTCAGCTGTTGCAACAAAAGTTGCCTCTTCAACAAGTGTAGAAATAGCAGATATGATTGCTTTTAGATCATCTGAACCACTTGTTTTTGCTTCAAAAGTCAAATCAATTTTTGTGACTCAAAGTTCAAGTTAAACGTTATGTGTAATCACGCCAGGTGTATTTACATTTCTGGCAACGGTAAAACCTTGTAGTAGGTTCATCTGCACTTCTAGTCTGAAACATCCACCAAACAGCTTCATCATGACCACATTTTTCACAATCCATTTTAATTGTGGGATTTGATTCTTCTCCTTCATTTCCTTCAAAAGTAAGAAGTGAAAAATCAGGTTCTTCTTCTTGAACAACTTTTTTTGTTTGTATTATTTTTTCTCCTTCAATATAACCACATTTAGAGCATTGAAGACCAGAATCACTCTTTTTTAATTTAACCTCACATTTGGGGCAAAACTTCAATCTAATTTACCTGAATTTTTGAACTTAGTAATTTTTTGAATTCTTCAGAAGTTTTAATTGCTGAATCTGTTGCTTTTTTAATTTCGCCTAATGGTTTTGAGTTAGAAGTAATTCTCATCCAAATTTCATTTTTTAAAGGATGTTTTACAATTACACCTGCAAAATCCACACTTGATTGTTTTAAAAGCTCATGTTGGATAACATACAGTATTCCTATGTCAGCATCTTTCATTGAAAGACTCATTTCTTTTGATTCAGAGTTTATTACTTGAACGTTCATGTAATCCAAAAAAACACTTATTGTGGATATAAATCATGATGATCAGTTAGAAATGGGAGAAAGTCGTATTTCAGATATAAAATTAGTAAAATCTAAGGATGAATATTCATCTGATGAAAATATAGAGATTAATGTCCAATTTTCAGTTGAAGGGGACCTCAGAGATGCATTTAATGAGGCAAATTGGACTAAAGCATACAATAACTATGATGCATCATTTAAGATGAAATATGGTATTAAATTAACATCAGGCGGGTTCAGGAAAAAAGAACTTGGTAGGACAATTGACACATATAGAAAAGCATCTATTTTTTGGACTCGTAATCCAAAACTGGTCAATCCAATGAAAGATAGAAGGATATGGGTTCAAGTTGCAAAAAACTTTGAACCGTTTATACGATTAACCGAAGAGGATGTAAGAGAAGAATTATTTGATTTTAATGAGAAATTTGTTTTCAAAGCATCAGATTTAGGAAAAGGTAATCACAAAATTGGTTCAGAAGTATTTGCGTCTTGGCAAAAACATGACTATACAGAACCAGGGAATGTAAAAAATGGTTCTAATGAAATTGAGATTATAATCAATTAGGGATATAAGGAACTTTTTGAATGAAACAACATGGCAAAATATGATGGTCTTTTAGGACAACCAATACTTGAAGTTGAAGAACCTGATAAAGAAGGTGGAATTACATTTATTTTTAAAGATAATAGATTTCTATTCATTAAAGCAGTTGACGGAAAAATTGAGACAGTATCAATTCCAGAATAGGTGAATGAAATGGAAAAATATAATGCAATCAAATTATCAGAACTTGTTAAAGTAGAAGATTCTGATGCAGGAGATGAATTAACATTATTTTTTCAGGAGAACAAAACTTTGAAAATTAAAATTGTTGATGGAAAATTAGTTTCAGAATTTGTATAACTAATTTTTTATATGTTTTTCAAAAAAGCTAATAGCTAATTCTTGTACGTCAGATTGAATAGAACCGGGTCTTTCACTTCTGATTTTTTTTATTGCTGCAACTGCTGTAAATTTTTTATATTTTACAAAATAACATGCAAGAATTGTTCCAGCCCGTCCCAAACCTGCTGCACAATGAACCATTACAGGTTGATTATTAGAAATTTGTTCATGAATAAATTCTACTGCTAAATTAATTTCATCCATATCTGGTGCATGAAAATCAGGTGTTGGTACATGCAAATAATTAATCTTTTCAGTCCAATTATTAGGTAAAGAATTCTCAGTCATAGTTACAATTGATGTAACACCTTTATCTAAAAGCCAATTGAACTCATCAAAGCTTGTTGGAAATCCGGAACCTGCGAGTTTTTGATCAATCAGCCATGAAAAATTTGTGGGTTTCTTTGTAATTTTACCATGAACTTTTCTCCAAATATTCCCGGGCTTACTCATAAAATTTGTTCAATGTTTACCTGTTTTTAGCATTACGAAATAATTTAAGAGTAAAATTTTGAAGCTACTGCTCGTACGGGAGAACCAGTAGCATCTTTAAGTTTTAATGGTAGAATTGTAAAATCAAATTTATTTGTTGAGATTTTATTTAGATTTGTTAAATTTTCTACAATCAAAATATTGTTTTGTGATAGAATATTATGAACACTAAATGAATCATCTTTTCCAAGATCAATACTTGGAGAATCAATTCCAATCAAATTTATTTTTTTTGATGCAAGGTATTTAGCTGATGATAAATCTAATCCAGGATTTTCTGTAAAATAATTATTTCTTTTTAAATTTTTTTGCCATCCAGTATAAAAAAAGATAGAAGAATGGTTAGGAATTTTATGGTTATTTTTTTCAAATAAAATGATATCAGATTTTGTGATGGGTGTATTCATAGTTTTTTGTAGTTTAATCAAAATACCATTTCCCAATAATCTATCTAATGGTATTTCACTGATTTTAATTCCATTTTTTGCAAAATGATAAGGTGCATCTAAGTGAGTTCCAGTATGTGAGCTTAAAAATAATAATTCAAGATTGTATCCATCATTTTCAATATCAGACCAATTGATGAATTGTGGTTTTGGAGAACCAGGAAAACTCGGTATAGATTCAGATATTGTAAGTGACAGATCGATTGGTTTCATATCAATAGAACCCAATTGGTAATTAATCAGTTTTTTAATCATCAAAAGTTAAATACTCATTGATGAGAATTTTCGTGTGCCTATTGCGTATGTTTTATTAAATTCAGATTTGGGGTCAGATGAGTCAATAATCAATGAAGTAAAACAACTTCTTACAGACGAAAGTATTACCTATGAAGTTCAAGGGGTTTATGGTGTGTATGACATTGTCTTAAAATTGATTTCTGATGACGCTGAAAAATTACGTGCAATAATTACAAATAAAATTAGAAAGATTAGTAAAATTCAATCAACATTAACTATGATGGTTATTGAAGAACAAGAAAATCTATAATTTCTTTATTGTATCAACTACCTGAATGATTTGAGATTCTGTGTTAAAAAAATGAGGCGAAGCTCGTATAATTTTTGTATTAGAAATTTCTCTTACAGCCAAAATAATATTTTGTTTCTCAAGTTTATCAACTAATTGTTGTGCATCATATCCTTTAATATTAAAAGAAATAATACTGGTTCTATCATTTGGATTTTCTGGTCCATACAAAATAATATTTTTAATTTTTGATAATTCTTCCCGAAATAAATTTGAAAGATGTTGATTTTTTTTATGGATATTTTTCATACCAAATTTTTGTAAATAATGTGCAGATGATGCCAATCCTACAATTCCAACATGATTTCTAAAACCAGTTTGAAATTTATCAGGTATTTCTTTGAAAGCAAGTTTATTTTCATCATAAATAATTGCAGATTCACCCCCAATTGTTTGTGGTTCTAACAATTGACTTGATTTTCGGTTGCAATAAAATAAACCAGTACCCATAGGACCACATAACCATTTTGAACCATTAAATGACATAAAATCACAATTAATTCTAGAAACGTCGATATCACCTATACATCCAATAGTTTGTGCTGCATCAAGAAAAAATGATGATTTTTCTTTGATGATTTTTCCAATTTTGTTTACAGGTAAAATAGAACCTGTATTATACAAAGCATGACTTAGTGCCACAAGTTTTGTTTCATTATCAATGAAAGATTCTAAATCATCTAGTTTGAAAAAACCATTTTTATTTATAGGTAAATTTTTGATTATAATTTTTTCCTTTAATTTGATCCAAGGATAAAAATTTGAATGATGTTCGTGTGTCATTCCACGAATAATAATATTTGATTTATCATTAAATGATAATCCATTTGCAACAAAATTAATTCCATCAGTTGTGCTTTGGGTAAGAATTACTTCATCGGGGTGACAAGAAATTATTTGGGAAATTATTTTTCTTACATTTCTTAATTTCTCAGTAACAAATGATTCCGAATCTTTTGAATCAGGACCAATCGAATTGTATGAAATCAGAAAATCTTTCATAGCGTTAATACTCTGTAAAGGCATAAGGGATACAGATGCATTATTTAGATAAATTTTGTCTGATATAGGAAAATCATCAGAAATATCTTTTGATTCTAAATTCATTATTATATCTGTAAAATGCTAAAGTTGTGTTGGATAAAAGTCCTGAGTGGGTTTTAGATAATAATTTAATACATATTCAAAATGAGTTTAAAAAAAATATACCAAGTATTCTATTATGTTCAGAACCTTTTCATAAAACAGAATTTCTTAATAGATTGATCAATTCTATAGAAAATTCAATAATTTTTGTAGATATGGATTTACTTTATACAGGATATGTAGAATCTGGGATGATTCAAAGGAAAGAAAATGTGCTCATTTTAAATCCAGATAAACATAATTGGAGAAAGGAATTATCAGATATTATCATAAAAACATCAAAAGAGAAAGTTCTTGTAATAATTGACTCATTTAATGGGATTTACAATATTTTTGATGATTTAGAGTCTATTAGATTCATTAATTCATGCATAATGCTACTTGGATCTCTAGGAAAAAACAGTGATTCAACAATTATTGTTACTGGAATGGCAAGAAAAAAAGAAAATGATGAATGGGTAATATCACCTGGAGGTAAACAAATTATCAAATCAGAAAAAACAGGAATATTTTATCTTAAAAAAATTGAAGAAAAAATAATAATTTCTAATGTTGGTAAGACTAAAGTGAAAAATTTCAAAATCGAAACGAAATGATTTCTATTTTTATGCGATCATATCTTCAAACACCGTTATAGCTCATGATTTTTAGATAAATGTTATAAGTGTCGAATTAAGGAATGATTTCATAATGCCAGTAGCAATACTTCCAGACATCAGTGAACAGATGTGTATCGGATGTGCACTTTGTGTAGAAATCTGTACAACTCTTGGTCCTGATGTCCTTAGAGTAAAACCTGTTGAAGGCTGGAAGAGAGGTAAAGCATTTGTATTTTATCCAGAGAGATGTATTACAGATGGTGCATGCATCGGTGTATGCCCAACTAAAGCAATCTTTTGGATGAGACCAATGGACTTTACAGTTGGACAACCAGTTCCACTCCATAAAGACTCAGTCTTCGTTAAAGGTTGGACTGAATTAATCGATTAGATTAATTCAATCAATTTTTACTTCTTTTTTATTATTTTGTAGTTAAATCGCGCTAGATTTTGATTCTGATGTATTTGGTTTTCTCTTTAGCCAAAATAGTGCTACAATAAACATAACTGCTGGAATAAGAATGATAAATATCATTAATTCATAATAAATTGTTAATCTTTGAGCAGGTTTAATATGAAAAGTCTCATGAGTTGTTTTTTCAGAATTATCATAAACAACAGTTGTAAAATCCACTGAACGTTGTTGTTTATTTTTAATTTCACCAAATACAGTTACACCTTCTTCAGCTAATAATGAAGAGGAATGAATCCCATCTATTCTAACAATGATTGAACCAGAATCAGCAAAGACAAAATTTCTGTAATCGCCACCAATTTGACTTATACCCGTATCATGAAAAATTTCTCTTCCATTTTGAAAAAGGGTAAAGTCATAATTCATTTTTGCAAGATTTGAATTTGTTGTAGGATCATAGAATTGATATACAAATTGAATTTTTTCATGTGTTTTGAGTACAGGTGGATCCCATGATAAATTTACTTCAATGTTATAATCTGGAGTATATTGTAAAAGTGGAAATTCTAACTTTTTGCCTGTTGAATCATGAGGAAAATCTGGAATTTCTTTTTCAACAATTACAATTCCTTCCATCCAAGGATGAATAATACAAAAATAAGAAAAAATGCCTGATTCTTTAAATTCATATGACCATGATTGACCTGGAGAAAAATTTCCACTATCAAATAATCCATCAGGATTTCCAAATTGTTTGTTATCCATCCAACCAAATCTTCCAGGACTATCTCCACTAGTTACAGTATGACCTTCTCTATCGTCATTGTACCAAGTAATTTTATCACCTACACTGACAAATATTTGAGGAGGATCATACCAAACTTCTGCAGGAGTATTTAATTCAGGATTATATGCTCCAAATGGAATATCAATGATGTATTCTTCAGCATATACAAAAGAAATTGATGATGAAAAAATCAACATTAAAAGAAAAATAATTAATCCCATATTCTTAAAGTGACATTATCTTATTTGACTATTAGAGTTATTTTTTAAAAATGATTTTTTTGCAACACTATATCCAATATAATCATGTTCTGATGAAACTAAATTGTTAATTATTTTCTTAAACATAAATCTATCAAAATTTTTTACCAAATCAAAAAAGTCTTCACCAATAACTATTCCATTAATAGATGCACTTCTGTTAAGTTTAGCACATCTGTTAACGGTAGTTCCAAAAATATCATCTACAGATGATGTTGAAGATTTTGCTATTCTTACCATTCCATATGTTGCACTGATTCTGTAATTTATAGGAGGTAGGTTTTGTTTTTCTAATTTTTCTACAAGAGTGGAATGTTCTGAACTTAATGTTAAACAACAATTTAGACATTTTTTTAATGTAATTTCTTCTTCAGAAGAATCAACTACAAAAGAGAAAAGAAGTGCATCACCAATATTTTTTACAACCACTCCGTCATATTTTCTAATAATTGAGCCCATAAAATTGATAAAAATTTTGTAAAATTCACTTGCATCTGAGCTTGAAAGATTCGAACAGATTTTTGTGGAATTTATTATGTCGATCATCCCAACACAATACTTTTCACTTCGATCAGAAAATTGTAATAAAATATCTTCTTGTTGTTTAATTACATCCTCTTTTTCTTTAATCTCAATTAATGATTCTTGTAATTTTTGTGCCATTAAATCAAATGCGATAGAGAGATCACCAATCTCATCTTTTGTTTTAATACTAGTCCTTACATCAAAATTTCCACTTGCAATATTATTTGCAGCATTTCTTAATTTTATCAAAGGTCTTGAAATTGTTTTTGATACAGCAAAAGTAACAATACTCATTATTACTGTAATGATTATTCCTGTTTGAAAAATTCTGTCTTGTAAAATATTTATTGGTTTTTCGATTTCAGATGTATCTATTTCAGCAAGTAAAACAATTCCTAAATCATTTGCACAATAAGAAGAGCCATAAATCGGTATGTCTCTATAATCAAGATAAAATCCCAAATAGTCTTGATTTTCATTGAAACATTTTTGGACAGCAGTTGTATCTACTGTTTGTTGAAAAACTGCATTTTTGAAAAATCTTGATTCAGATAACATCAAAAAATCACTATTTACAATGTATACTTCGCCAGATTCTCCTAATCCACTTCTATTTAGTAAGATATTATCCAATGCAGAAGTTCTCATTTTTGAAATAATTATTCCAATTGGTTTATCTCCGATTTTATTATCTTTAGCAAAAACTTGAGATACAACAATCATTTTTTTATTTGATTCTGAAGGTTCAAAATCAATAAACGAATTTTGTAATCCTTTTTGAAATAATTTATTTCCATTAAAATTTTCATTTTTAACACCTCCAAGTGAGAAAAAAACATTTCCAGATTTTCCAATAATTTTTACATCTTCTAATCCTACGGAAAAACCGATTAATTCTTGAAACGCTTGAACCTGAATTAAGTAATCCTTACGTTTTATTTCTTTAACGGTTTTTAGTTCATCTTGAGGAAATTTGTTCATTTCTGAAATTAAAATTTGAATCATAGGATCATTTGCTAAAATATTATTTTGATCAATTCTTGATTCGAGAAGCAACTGTAAAGTTTCGCCTCGTGCTGTTGATTCTCCAATAAGTTGATTCCCCGTTTTTTGCTTTAAAATTTCATCAGCATAATTAAAACTCAAAAAACCAGTTATTGAAAGTGAAATTATTGATACGATCATTACCAAAATAATGAGTTTTTTGCTTAAGTTGAATGAAAGAGACAAGTTACTTCTACGTTAATATTAATGATTTTAGTATTTTTGAATATCGATGCTTTATTCACCAGAATTGTTCTGTGAATCAAGTTTTGAATACACAGAATCTATAATTTTTAGATAATCTGCACGTGGTTCTGTACTAATTAAAAATAATTCTTGTGAGTTAATTGGAATACTAATCAATGTAACTATATCAAATTCAGAAATTGATGACTTCTCATGACCAATTTTGTATGCTAAATTTGTATAAAGATCCCGTTTTTGTAATGCATAATGAATTGACATTTTAACATCATTTCCTGTTAAAATTTTTTCTATACCATCTTTTTGTCCACCAGCTACTAATTCACCTTTAGCATTTGCAACACCTGCAAATCTAACCTGTTGATCAAGATCAAGAATTTGTTGTGTTAATTCATTATAATTTACAGTCAAATTATTCCTAAAAAAATAACTTTTTTCAGATAATATAGTTATTTCTTTTTGAAAAATATTTCATCTTTTTCTTTTAGATTATCCGTGTACTCATCCATATCTAACATGAATTCTTCTTCGTCAGAATATGCAGATTCAGCATGTTCACTAATATCTAAACCAATATCCTCTACTTCAGGTGAAACTCTAATACCAATAAGATGTTTAATCATTTGTAAAATTATCCAAGTTCCACCAAAGCCCATGACAGCAGCTACTGCAACACCAACTGCTTGAATCCAAAGTTGATCAGCATTTCCATATAACAACCCATCAACACCACCTGGATTAATTGCAGTACTTGCAAAGATACCTATTGCTAAAGCTCCTACAATTCCTGCAACTCCGTGAACAGAACTTACATCAAGTGCATCATCAATCTTTAATTTTTCTTTGAACAATACTACACCAGAGTATGATATTATACCAATTGCAATTGCAATTACAAATGAGTGTTCAACACTCACAAATCCTGATGCAGGTGTGATTCCAGCAAGCCCAGCAATTGCACCGTTAATTGTAGCAACAACTGAAGGTTTTCCGGTTCTTACCCATGAGAGTCCAGCCCAAATTAAAGCAGAAACAGAAGAAGCTAAGTGAGTAACAATAACAGTATTTCCTGCTACACCACCTGAAGCAGATAATGCACTTCCTGCATTAAATCCAAACCATCCAAGCCATAGTAAGGATGAACCAAGTACAGCAAGAGGAATACTATGAGGAATCATTATGGCAGGGCCATAATTTCTTCTTTTACCAAGTACCAATGCTGCAGCTAAAGCTGCCATACCAACACTTGTGTGAATTACAATACCACCTGCAAAGTCAACAACTCCTAGTTGTGCTAACCAACCACCACCCCAAACCCAGTGAACAAGTGGATAATAGATAAGCATAGACCATGCTGCAATGAAGATTACAAAAGAACTAAATTTCATTCTTTCAGCAATTGTACCTGTAAGTAAAAGAGGAGTAATTGCTGCAAACATTAATTGGAATTTGACAAATAACATACCAGGAATAGTTGGAGCATATTGTTCTAAAGGTGCATCAGATGGAACTCCTTTAAGGAAAACCCAATCCATGCCTCCGATTAAACCAGTATCAGATTCTCCAAATGATAAACTAAATCCGAAAACAAACCACATCACACTTAACATTGCCAAGCCAAAAAAGATCTGCATGAAGATTGATGCTGCATTTTTCTTTCTCAAAAGACCAGATTCAAAGAGTCCCAATGCAGGGATCATCAACAAAACAAGACTACCAGCAATTAACATCCATGCTGTATCTCCAGAATCAAGTACCATTATAGAAAAAAATCGATTTTTAATTAATAACAATATCTAGTTATGATAATCAGATGGTAATCATTTGATTATCAAAATGAGAAATTATATTTGTGTAATTGATATGTTAACATTTAATGTTAAAAGTAGAAGTAATACTTGCAGAAAATGACGTAATGTCAATTAGTGAAGGATTAAAAAAAATTGGAATTGGTGGTCTTACTGTTTCTAAAGTTAGAGGTAGAGGAAAGAAACCAGCACCAGAACTCCATGCATCAAAAGGAAGTGAAATTTTTATACCACAATTCACAGATAAATACAAAATCGAAGCAGTAATCCCTGAAGAAAAAGAAGATGATGTTATAGGAATTATCAAATCAAATGGAAGGATAGGTAAAATTTTCATTTCTCAAATCTTACGTTCAGTCGATATTTCTTCAGGTTCTGAAGGCGAAGAAACAATTTGGGGATAAATGGTGAAATTAATGATGAAGTTCACATTAAAAAACAAATTATTTCAAAGACAAAAAATGCAACCCCTTAAACTCAAAGATATTCCAAAAGTTGCAATAATCGTTGGGATCATTATTGGACCACCCTTGATTTTTGGTTTATTCATATGAAAATATCTAAAATTTTTATAATAAAACTAGTTTTTGCAGCAGTCGGTATGACTCTATTTGGATTAGCTTTATTTGGAGCATATATCTAATAATTAAAAATTATTGAAATTATCTTCATAAATAATAGTTGGATTCTTTAGTTGTTTTTCTAAAGTAGGAATAGATTTCATAATACAGTAGTTAACAAAATCACTAAAAGATTTTATTCTATAATCACTTCTAAGAATTTCTTTGTTTTCTTCATAAACTATTTGTAATTTGTGTAATGTAAATTTCTGTAGAGGAACAAATCTACTACGCTTAGGTAATTGAATGTGTTTTGGTTTTTCTTCAGACAAAATCTCAAGATCTTGCGTTGAATCAAGTGTATCCATATCTACAACTTCTTCCATTTCTGAAACGAAGATTTTTCCACCATGTTTTGCAGAAAGACCAGAATTATGAGAAATAATTTCAACAACTTTTCTTGCATTTTTATCTGAAACAACCATTTCAATTTTTGCTAATGGGATAGCCTTCAAACCTGTAGAACCTACACGTGAACCTTTTGATTCATCATAGATGTTACTATCATCTAAATTTCGTTTATCAATTATGAATGTCCCAATGGAATGTAAATTAGATTTGATTATAGGAAAATTTCTTCTCTTAATAATAGCCTCAATTTTCTTCATAAAAATATTTCAAATGAGGGTTATTTATGGGAAGAGGTTATTTTTAACATTAAGAATAGATTTTGATGTTTAAAAGGTTGAATTAAGAAAACCCAAATTTTGACTTCCAACCTGTTTTTTTCTTTGTTGATTTTTTTGATAGATTATCTAACATTTCATACGTGATTGTAAATCCATGCCCTACCATTGTGGCATCTTTTGTATATTTCTCTTTATTAGACACATATTCATCAGCTAAATCTCTAATTTTTTTAGTTTTTAGATTAAAGAAACGGATAGTTTTACCATTTTCAAGTTTAATTGTTGCATCACCACTTAATCCTTGAATTGAAAAATTTTCAAAGAAACGGATAGTTCCTCCATGTTTTAATTCAATAATAGAATCATAAGTTAATTTTCCTCCATAAAATAAAATTTCACGTGCAGAAATTTTTACATCATCTTCAACATTTAGAACAATGATTGTATTAGCATCAACTGAAACAGTATCTACAATATTTTCAGCAATAATTTTTCCATTAGGTGCAGAAATATGTGTTCTATGTTCTTGAATTTGATAAACTCCAATTTTTCCATCTGGATCCTCTACTCTAAATTTTCTACCATAAATATTTCCTAATACGGCATCACCATTATCAACAATTAATCGAGCACCATTTTCAATTTTGAATTTATTTTCTAAAGGATTTATGAATTTAAAATCTCCAGAAGTCAAATGAATATTTGTTTGAAATTCTTTTGTCCATGAAGGACTAGTAATACTTCCTTGCATGGTTATTGAACCATCATAAGTAATATTTCCTGCCATAAAATTTCCTTTGATTGATAATGAACCATTTGCTTTTCGTTCTAATTCAATTTCACCAAGTGTTTTTGAACCAAATAATCTTGTAGCAGTTGAATTTGATTTGTTTAATTCTATAGCCCATTTTTCGGCAATTTCCATTTCTTTTGATAATTCTTGACCTAAAATCTGATTTCTTCTTTTGACATCAAATTCTGTTTCCTCAGAATATACTCTTGAACTTCTTCGTTTTTCAATATCTGTTTCAGGATATTTTTTACCTATTTTGAGATCTTCATAGGCTTGTTTAATTTTAATAAATTGTTCATTTTCCCCTCCACGATCTGAGTGAAATTGAAGAGCTAATCGCCTAAATGCATCTCTGATTTCTTTTGTTGTAGATCCCTCTACAATTCCTAAAATATCATAATTGTTCTCAACCATTCATTACATCAACTAGAGTAATTTTTTTGATTCCTATACTTGTAGGTTTTTACACATAAAATTTAGTATCAACTAATTTTTCTTTGATTTACTTAAAGCAATCAATGCAATAATGATTCCAATAAAACCAACACCAAGACCTGTATATCCTAAATTATTTTGTTGTTTTATTTCTTCTAGGTTTTTTACAGATTCCTTCAAATCATTAATGTTTGAAATAACTGTTGTATGACCATCAATAATTTGATTTAATGTCAAATCTGATGGTTCTGGAAATTCAATGTATGAACGTTCATCGACTTTTGGTGGATGCATGGATAGACTAATTGGTGTATCAATTATTGTACCCATAATATTTGCTTGATAAAAACCAGATACAGTGGGATTGATAAATGCATAATATTTTCCAGGAATGTCATGGTCAGGAGATAAAGGGAGTCTGATATTTTCATCTTTGTAAACTAGTTGAATTTTAATTGTTTTTTTCAATCCTGAAATACCATTTTTGAAAATTTGATCTTCAAGTTCTAAATCAGATTCAAGTGGACTTACATAGAATTCAATTGCATTTGTTTCTCCGGAAACAACGGGTTCATTCATCCAACCAATTTCAACTCTATAATCTCCAACAGAATCAATTGTATGGGCGTGAACTGATCCAATTAAACCTGAAGTAATTAAAAGAGATATAATAACGAAAATGATTTTCAATATTTTAAAAGAAATAAAGCTTATTTTAAAAATGTTTTAATAATTTTCAAAAATTTTTAAAGAAATTTTAAGATGAAATTGATCAATGTGATTTTAGATTTTTCATTTCTTCTTCAAAGAAGAAATTTTCTGAAAATGCTGGTTTAAGATCATCTAACCAAATTGCATTTTCATCATACTTTGCAAAAAATGGAACATCCACCCAATTAGGATTTCTCCCCTGTAAAAATTTCAAAACAATAACTTTTTGATTATTTATACTAGTTGTACCAATAACATGGACCTTCCCAGGTGTTGCAGACATACTAGGTCCACGAACTGTTCTTGCTAATCCACTAATTGAAGAATAAGCGTTTTTAAAAATTTCATGTGATTTAATGAGAGGAACTCCAAAGTAATGTTGTGCTCCTGTATCTCTTACTACAAACATGTAATACGGAATACATCCCAATTGGACTTGTTTTGTCCACATTTCTGCCCACATTTTTGAATCATCATTGATATGAGCTAAAAGAGGTGATTGTGTTCTAATTTGTGCCCCTGTATCTCTAATTATTTTAATTGCATTTTTTACAACATCAGTTGATAATTCATTCAAGTGATTAAAATGAGCCATAATAGCAAGATGAATTCCATTATCTGTTATTTTTTTAAAAACATCTAACATTTCTTGAGAATCAGAATCTGTTAAAAATTTGTATGGCCAATAAGAAAGAACTTTTGTTCCAATTCTAATGGTTTTAAGATTTGGAAGTTTCGCATCAATTAAAGTATCAACATATTTTGAAAACATTTTTGCTTTCATGATCATAGGATCACCACCTGTAAACAAAACATCACTTATTTCTGGATGTTCTGAAATATACTTAACAAGCTGTTCTCCTTCTTGCATTGCAAATTTCATGTCATCCATTCCAACAAATTGTGGCCATCTAAAACAAAAACTACAATATGCATGACATGTTTGACTTTGACTTGGGAAAAAAAGACAAGTTTCTTTATACTTGTGTTGCATTCCATACAACTTAGTTCCATCATTTAATGTTGGAACATTTAATTCCATTTGACCTGCAGGATGTGGATTTAATTGTAAACGAATTTCATTTGCAATAGATGCTATCTCTTTTTTATCAGAATTATTTCTTAATGAGGTTTCCATTTTTTCAAAATGTTCTTGTTTTAACATTCCTTTTTGTGGAAATGTTAACACAAATAATGGATCGTTTGGAATATTATTCCAATCAATTAATTGTTCAACAACATAATTATTTGCTTTAAAGGGCAAAACATTTCCTACAACTTCCATTTCAAATTGTACTTCTTCAGAAAGATTTTGGATATATGGAATACTTCGAAAATTTGATAGTGTATATGATTTTAATGATGGTGAATGATCCCAATCTGATTCTTGATAGTTCACTTGTTAAAAAACACCTTAACCCTTGTTAAAGGTTCCAAGTATTATACGCATAAATTTTTAATTGATTGGAAATATTTTCATAAATAGTTACAATGTACCTTAACGTTTGTATGCTAGGTAATGGATTATACTAAAATAGTGATTAACTGTGGCTGAAGAGGAATTATCACAAATATCGGTGAGAGAATTTGAAACGGTATCGCAACTTGTGTCATCTTCTGAATCACTTCAACTAGCATTTTTTATTATGATCGTTGGGATTATTGGAATTGTAATTGGGTATAGAAAATTTTCATTTTGGGTAGGTTCTCAAAAATTTTATTATAAAAAACCGCATTTCTCAAGATTTTTACGAAGAGCGGTATTACCATTTTTTGCAATTGCATTAATCACAGCTATTAACATTTATGTTCAAACAGGAGATTTGTTAGAATCTGAAACAGTAAATGGAAATGAAGAGATTTCTGTTAGTGAAAAATTTGCAAAAATTCTCAATACATTTAATATTTTAGTTATTGGTTATACTATTTCTCATCTCATTCCAATTAGTCTTACTAAACGTGATAAATCAATTTTAGAAAAAGATGATTTTGATGCTTGGTTTGAAATGCGAGGATTTATTGATGACAAAGATGATCTATTTCATAAATTATACAAATGGAACCCGCCACAAATAACTCCAGAAGATATTGAAGAAGATGAATTTGCAAAATTACTTAAAACAAAAGAAGGAATGAAATATTTAGAACAATTTCGAACTACTAAAGGAAACCCAATTGGGGGATTTGAAAAAATAGTAGGAGAACCATTTGAAGAATGGAAAAAGTCTGAACGTGAAAAATATGAAAAATATTATCAAAATTGTATTACAGGAAATAATCAATCGGGTAGAAAATTAAGACCAGGAGCAAAACCTGATGAAATATTTCCAATAGATGTATGGAGAGAGGAAAAAAGAGTAAATGGTTATGAACCAATAATTCCTAGCTCTCATCCCCCAGGACATGCAAAGAAAAAAAGAGAAGGGCTTCCAAAATCTGCAAAACAAATTCTTCCAGTAGGAATTTTTATTGCTACAATTTTAGGTGTGGTCTCATGGTGGGGAGTTGATTTAATTGTAATTGCTACTGCAACAGGAGGATTTTCTATTGGATTAGGTTTAGCGTTACAAGAAACAATGCAGAATTATTTTGCGTATATAATGATTAGAAAAGACAAAATTGTAATTGAAGGTGATAGAGTACAATTAGACACAGGTTATAACGGAAATGTGCATAAAATTACTCCTAGAGTCACATATCTTAGAGATGCACTACACGAATCAATTGCAGTAATTCCAACAAGACAGTTAGTTAATGCTCAAATTATCAATTATTCTAAAGAAAATAAACTTGTTCCAGCTGTTGTAAAAGTTGGAGTTTCTTATTTGAATAATCCACGTCAAGTAGCTTCAATTTTAGTCAAAGTGGGAAAACGTGGAATGAATGAAATTTTGGATGGAAAAGGTAGACATTTAGTTAGACAAAAAAGATGTCCATATCTAAATGAAAATAAACCGAGTTGTGGTTGTGACAAAGAACTTCACGTAGAAGTAACACAACCAGTAATTAGATTTAATGAGTTTAATGATTCATCGCTTGACTTTTCGATGTGGGTTTATGTAAGAGATTATGGTGCTCAATTTAAAACTAAAACAGATTTAAGAATGATAATGTATGAAGAATTTAAAAAATATGATATTAGAATTCCATGGCCAATTAGAACTGTCTATCAGGGTGATGAAAAGAAAGAATTTGAAGAGATAAGTCAATTAGATCCAGATAGAAATAAAGTGATTGATGAATTTGGTCTTGGAGATATTGGTAGAGGAGAAGGAGATGATTAGATTGATTTTCTCAAAACTTAAGAATCCCATTAAATTACATTTTCTTGTTGAGTAGTATATCAGTAATTTCAGGAAAATCATCTGAAGATTTAGCAAAAAAAATAGCAAAAAAAATCAAAGCTGATTTGATAAAATCATCAGTTAAAGTTTTTCCTGATGGTGAAAGTAAGATAACATTAAGTGGGAAAATTTCAAAAAGAAAATCAATTGTAGTACAATCAATTTATCCTCCTGTTGATTCAAATCTAATTCAAGCATTATCTTTAATTTCAAAAGCAAAGGAAATATCATCTGAAGTAATTACAGTTATTCCTTACATGGGATATGCAAGACAAGATAGAGAATTTTTACCAGGAGAAGTGGTAACAATGAAAGTTCTTGCAAAATTATTCAAGGGTGTAGGTACATCAAAAATAATTGTAGTAGACATCCATAGTTTGAAGGGTTTTGAGTATTTTACTATCAAAAATAAAAATGTAACAGCAATTCCAGAGTTGGTCAAATATTTCAAGAAATTGAGGCTAAAAAATCCACTTATTGTGTCTCCAGATCAAGGTGGTAAAGAAAGAGCAAAAGAATTTGCAAAAGAATTTGATTTAGAATTTATTGCATTAGAGAAAAAAAGAGATAGAAAAACAGGAAAAGTGAAAATCAAAACTAAGAGTGTTGATGAAGTAAATAATAGAGATTTAATTTTAGTTGATGACATGATCAGTACTGGTGGAAGTATAATTAATGCAACACAATTTCTTAAAAAACAAAAATGTAAAAGAGTATTTGTTGCATGTACACATGCTTTGCTAATGAATGATGCTGAGAGAAAAATAAAAAAAGCTGGAGTAACAAGAATTGTTAGCACAAATACAATTCCTGGAAAAACATCATTTGTTGATGTTTCAAACGTAATTACAAAGGCAATAAAATAATGCCAAAAAGTTTTTTTGTTTTGTCTAAAGATAATTTAGAACTTGCAATAGATGAAGTTGTTGCACTAGCAAAAATGTACGATAGATTTTCTAAAGTAAAAATAATTTCAAATTTAGTGATAATTCAATCAAAAACAAATTGGAGTGATATATCAAATCGTGCATCATTTGTTAAAGTATCAGGACAAATATTAAGAAAAATGTCAGGATTATTTTTAGATGAAGGAAATTTTGAAATTCTTAAAAATGCTAAAACTTTTGTTTGTAGAATAATTAATTTATCATCAAATCAATTCAATGTTCCAGAATTGGAAAATTCAATGGGTGATATGATTTCAAAATTTTCTCATGCAAAAGTAAAGATGGAAAATCCTGATATGATTGTATATCTAATTTTTACTAACAAAGAAAATTTTTTTGGTTTCTCAAAGACAATAAAACTAAAAGAACGACCAAAGAAAACTAAAACATATCCTCATGAATTAGATTGGAAATTAACTAGAATGATGATTAATTTGATTGGTATAAAACAAGGTGAAACAATATGTGATCCATTTTGTGGTACAGGAACGACACTTTTGGAGGCTGAATCCATGGGAATTCATGCAATCGGAGTGGATTTTGATAAGAAAATGTTTAAAATTGCAAAAGAAAATATCAAAGAAAATAAATTTAAATCTGAAATTATTAATGCTGATTTTCAAGAAATGCTAAAAATCTCTGAAAAATATAATGGAATTGTAACTGACTTGCCATATGGATTAAATTCTAAAACTAGTGAAAAACCTGAAGAGGTTTTGAAGAGATTCATCTCAATTCTTCCTAAACGAAAAAAAGTTGCAATTATGTACAAAAAAGAATTAGGAGATAATCTAAAACTAAAAGGATTGAAAAAATATCAAATCTATAGGCATAAAAGCTTGACTAGAACAATTTTGATTAAATGAAACTTGTATTCTTAGGAACATCAGCTGCACAACCTACTGAAAGAAGGGGATTATCATGTATTTGTTTAGTAAAAGAAGGGGAAATTCTAATGTTTGATGCAGGAGAATCTGCACAAATTTCCTACATGAAATCAGGTTTAGGATGGAATAAAAAAATGAAGATTTTTGTTACACACCTTCATGGAGATCATTGTGTAGGAATTTTAGGATTATTACAAACAATGTCTATGCAAAATAGAACCGAGATTTTGGAAATTTTTGGTCCAAGTGGAATTGATGAATTTATAGCTGCAAATATCAAAGTATTGAATTTTGGTTTATCATTTCCAATTTTGATTAATATAATTAAAGATGAAGAAATTATTGAAGAAGAAAATTTTTCTATATGTATATGCAAAGCCAATCATTCCATTACAGCGTATTCATACCTATTTGAGGAGAAAGATAAACCAGGAAGATTTAATGTAAAAAAAGCTAAGGAATTAAAAATTCCAGAAGGAGAATTGTGGAATAGATTACAAAATGGAAATCAAATTGAAATCAATGGAAGAATAATCAAATCTGAAGAAGTTTTAGGTGAAAAACGTCCAGGTAAAAAAGTAGGGATTTCAGGCGATACAATGCCAACTGAAAAATTGGAAAAATTTTTTACTGGATGTGATTATCTAGTTTTTGATTCAACATTTCTTAATGAAGAAAAACAAAGAGCACAAGATACATGTCATTCTACTGCAAAACAAGCTGCAACATTAGGAAAAAATGCAAGAGTAAAAAATTTGATATTAACACATTTTTCAGCTAGATATAAAAATGAAAAAGGACATTTGGATGAAGCTGGAAAAATTCACGATTCAGTAATTACTGCAAAAGATCTTTTAGAAATAGAAATCAAATAATGTTTGAAAAAATCATAAAGCAAATTAAAGAAATCAAAAAAATAGTTGTTGTTACAAGTGCAGGGATTTCACAAGAAAGTGGAATTGCTACATTTAGAGGAAAAAAGGGATTGTGGAGAAATTATGATGCGATGAAATTGGTTACAAGTGCATAAATATCACCTAAATTAATTTCAATTTTTAAATAAAATTAATTTAATATCGTAAAAATATTTTGTATTGATTCAATCAAACTAAAATTAGAAATTTTATTAGTAATAATTTGTTGAGAAGATTCTTTTGCATCTAAAATTTCATTTGAAATTTTATCTCTTGCTGTATTAATTTCATTAGATATTTTATTAGTAATCGAATCACTTGTTTTGTCTACAATTTTATCAATTGAACTATCAATTTTTTTTTCTACAGAATCAGATGCAATCAAACTAAAATTAGAAAAATCATCTTTGAATGAATTAAATGTTTTTTCAGAAGAATTTGAATAAATAGAAAGAAGTTCATCTGAAAAAATTATGCTTCCAAATACGACGATTCCCACAATTATGCTTAATTTAATTAACATTTTCTAATGATTATAAAAAATGGATTTTAGATTAAAACTAAAAAAAATAATCAAATAAGAGTTAATTTTCTTAACTAACTTTAATCATCATAAACAATCCAATCAATTATTTCATCAATGTTAGATGAGGTTAAAATTACTTTAATTGGTCCTAAAGGAGATTCTTCTGATCCTTCACAAATTGCAATTTGTTCAACAAATGCAGCTTGTTTATTAAGATAAAACCATGTTGAATCATTTTTAAAATTATTTTCAAGATTTCGTGCATATGTTTTATAAGATTTTTTAGAACGTATTACTTCGTATATTTTTTCAAAAGAATTAAGATCTTTTGATTGTGCTTGAATTAGAAAATTTTTTAATTCTATCTTTGAATTTGGAAAAATATTCAAGATTGATTTTTTTACTTTCTCTGAATCTTCTGATGGATTAACGGTACAAAACATTTCCACTTTACAACTAATATTTGGAATTTTCATTATGTCCAACTTTGAATTATTTTAAATGCCGAATCTATTAATTCATCTTTTGTAAGATCAATGTTTGATATTGCATAATCAGATAATGCTATCGAATTGCTAATTCCTACTCCTAATTCTCTACTATCTCTTTCTTCAAAATGTTTTTTAGTTTGAGGATCATCTGATCTTCCTCTCTTTTGTAAAAAATCAAATCGTTTATCAGTTGATGCATGAATTGCTAATAATTTTACAATACCGAATTTTCTAAGTACTTGTATCTCATCATTTGATCTTACTCCATCTATCAAAATTATGTTTGAGGTAGATAATTCTATTTCAGATTTGATCAATTCTGCGATTGCTCCAGGTCCATTTTTTTCTCTAAGTTCTAACATAAGTTTTCCAAGATTTGATCTTGTAGATTCTAAATTTCTTTTTTTTGCTTCTTTTCGTACAGCATTTCCCATATTGATAATATCATATCCTTTAGATTTCAATCCTTCAGCAATTGTTGATTTACCTGCTCCAGGCATTCCTGTTAGGCATACAATTAGTTTTGTCAATAAATATTAAAAAAGAAGGTCGTCTATGAATTTACCGGAAATTATTATAAAGATACTTAAAAAAACTTTGTAATGCGAACTTTTATAGCAATTGAAATTTCAGATATTAAAGTTAAAGATTCAATTGTAAAATTCCAAAATGAGAATCATTTTGATGCAAAACCAATTGCATCTAAAAATTTACATTTTACATTACAATTTTTAGGTGAAGTTTCAGAAGATCTTTCTCAAAAAATCATTAAAATTATTCGTAAAATTGAATTTTCAAGTTTTGATGTTTATTTGAATGGAGTTGATGCATTTCCCAACATTAAATTTCCTAAAATTATATGGATTGGAACTGATATGAGAGGTGGAAATTTATTAAATAAGTTATCACAAAAAATTCAAAAAATGTTAGAACCGTTAGGATTTTTTCCAGATAAATCATTCAAACCACATATTACAATATTTAGAATTAAGAAAAACAATAGGTATAAAACAAAGAAAGTAGTAAATTATAAAAAAATGAGTTTTGGAATACAAAAAATTAGTTGTATTAAACTAAAAAAAAGTGAATTAACATCTAAAGGACCAATATATTCAGATTTGGTGGAGGTTAAAGCTATAAAATGAAACAAACTATTTCAAAAATTTCTCAAACAGTAATTCCTTCAAAAAATATAGAAAAATCAAAAAAGAAAATAGCTGAATTAGCATATAATTTGGTTAAAAAAGAGCTCAAAAAATATTCTCAAGTTATAGATTTAGAATTTGGTGGTTCTTTTGCAAAAGGTACATGGTTATCAAAAGATGCAGATGTAGATATTTTTATCAAATTTAAAAAATCTACATCAGAAGAAAAATTTGAACAAATTTCAAGAAAAATTGGTTTTGCATCATTAAAAAAATATTCTCCATATGTAAGATATTCTGAACATCCATATGTTGAGGCTAAAATTAATGAAACAAAAATTAATGTTGTACCATTTTATGATGTAAATCTTGGGGAATGGAAAAGTGCTGCAGATAGATCTCCATTTCATACAAAATTTATGAAAAAATCATTGACACCAAAAATGAAAAATGAGATTAGGATTTTAAAGACATTTCTGAAATCAAATGGAATCTACGGTGCAGAAATGGCAAAACAAGGATTCAGTGGATATATTTCAGAAGTTTTGATTTTGAATTTTAAAACTTTTGAAAATCTTATAAAATCAATTTCTGGAATTAAAGAGAAACAAATTATTGGAAAAACTACAAAAAAATTTGATACATCAATAGTCATCATAGATCCAATTGATAGTAATAGAAATTTAGCAGCAGCAATTTCTGAAGAAAATATTGGAAAATTTATTCTAATTTCTAGAGCATTTAAAGAAAAACCCAAAATATCATTATTGAGAAATAAAAAATGTAAAATTTCAAAAAAATATTGGGAAAATTTACTAATTGTAAAATTTGAATTTAAAACAAGAAGTCCAGATATTATTTGGGGACAAATTAAAAGAACAACAACATCTTTGTCAACACAATTAGAATTAGGTGGATTTACTGTTTTAAGAAATAAATCATATACAGATCAAAAGAAAGAGGCATATTTATTTTTCTTTTTAGAATCAATAAAAATTTCTGAAATATACTTAAAAAATGGACCTGAACTTTTCAGAGAAAATAGTTCAAAAAGTTTTATTTCTAAGAATCTTAAAAATTCTGAAATAATGTGGGTTGGAACTAATGGAAAAGTAATTTCACTTGAAAAAAGAAAATATACAGACGCTGTTGTATTTTTGACAAATTTCTTGAAAAAAGACAAAACAGGCATACCAAAAGGTCTTTTGGGTGATTTTAAGAAAGGGTTCAGAGTGACAGTTGGGCATAAAAATTTGGGTAAATCAATTAAAGAGGAAGTAAATGAATTGATTTCAACAGATGGCGCAGTCCTTTATTTCAATTAAAAAATTTGTTGATGAACCATATTCTCAAATACTTGGATATCCCAATGCTACAAACCGTCAAATCAAATCAAGAGTTAATGAATTAGAAAAATTGGGCATAAAATCAATATCATTGATTGGTCCAACTACACTTGGTAAATTAGCAATTTTAGGTAAAGGTTATGTTGGTGTAGTTGTTCTTGCAAAAAAAGGAAATAAACAAGTTGCATTAAAAATTAGAAGAACAGATTCACAAAGAAAAAACATGAAAAATGAATCAATATTATTAAAATTAGTAAATTCAGTTAATGTTGGACCAAAAATGATTGCAGTAAGTAAAAATTTTCTTGTAATGGAATATCTAGAAGGAAAGAAAATTAGTAGTTGGGTAAATTTGTTAAAAGGGATTGGTAGTACAAAAAAATTAAAAATTACAATCAAAAAAATTCTTCAAGATTGTTATAGATTAGATAGATTAAATTTTGATCATGGTGAATTAAGCAATATATCAAAACATGTGATTGTAGGAAATTCAAAATCTACTATAATTGATTTTGAAAGTTCAAGTACTAAAAGAAAACCATCAAATGTAACATCAATTACTCAAGCATTTTTCATAGGATCAGGTATTGCAAAAAAGGTTCAAAAAATTTACAAAAATCCATCTAAAAAAGAAATCATTATTGCACTAAAACAATACAAACAAGAAAGAACACAGCAAAATTTTGATCAATTATTAAAAATTTTGAAATTATAATTTTATAATAAAAATAGAATCAAATTTTGTATATTGTTTATGAATAATTTCAAAATTTTGATTGAATTTAATGGGACCGGCAGGATTTGAACCTGCGACCACTAGTCCCCCAGACTAGTATCATACCAAGCTAGACGACGATCCCTCGTCTCAGAGGCATAAGTTGAAATTATTAAATCGTCGTATTAAAAAATGAATATAATGAAAATATGTAAAATTTGTCACAAGATTTCAGCTACAGATAATGATCATACGGATTGTATTCAAAGAAGAAGCATAGAAACAGAAGATAGAGACTTCAAAAATAGTATTACAGAAAAACTAAATCTATCAAAAAATGATCAAGATTTAGGTGTTGAAGTAAAAGCTATTCTAGAACATTTAGGTAGAGAGAGAAATAAAGAAGAAAATTCATAACCATTTTGTTAATCTTTCTTTTTCAAAATCTAATTTTTTAGAAAGATTTTCTGAAGTAGATTCTGTAAGGTGTGTAGAGGGTTTTGGTTCTGCAAACATATCCACATCTATAATTGATGCAGTATCTCTTCCTGATTCTAAGAAACATCCACCTTTTCCATCAAATGAAACAATATTTTCTTTAGATTGAAGTTTTGAAACAATATTTTTTGCAACGGTAATTCCTTCTCCTTCTGCAAAAATTCCTGCTTTTGGAATTACCACTGGATCAGCAACAATTAAACTTGTAACATCACCAACTGCAAAAATATTTTTGTATTGTGTATTACAATTTCTGTCAATTTTTATAAATCCAGGTTCAGTTGCTAATTTACAATCATAAACTACCTTCGGTGCGATGTGAGGTGGAATTGCTAGTAAAATATCAAAATCAGCTTCATCATTTTCAAAAATCAATTTTTTTGTTTTTACATTTTTAATTTTTTTAGAATTATGAAAAATAATTTTTTCCGAATTTATAAGATCATTGATTTGTTTACTAATATCAGGACCTGCTGCTGGCAATGTGATCGGTGCAGGACTAAAAATATCAATTTGTACAGAATTTCTAACTCCTCTCTTTCTAAGCATTGAATCTATTAGTAAACTAGCCTCAAATGGTGCAGGGGGACATTTGTAAGGCATACCCATAATTACAATAGCAATTTTTCCCGATTCAATTTTATTTAATTTTTCATTTATTTTCTTGAGTTGATCATGATCATACAAATTAAATCCATTTTCTACTAAACCTAAAATTTTTTCTGGTGCCAAAACAGCTCCCATTGAAATGATCAAAAAGTCATACGAAATAGTTTCAGATTTTGTTTTAACAGAATTGTCTTCTGGAATGATTTCAATAATTTCATCTTTAATAAAATTAATTTGTTTTTTTATCAATTCATTTAATGAACCAATAGAATTATCAAAAGTTCGTGTTCCATTCATTATCCATAATTTAGCAAATCCAACCATAAACCAATCTTTTTTGTCTATGATTGTGATTTTTACTTTAGATGAATCTAATGAATTTCTAATTTCATTAGCTGCAGAAAGACCACCAAATCCCCCACCTAAAATAACAATATGTGGAATTTCTGTCAATTTATCGTTCTTGTGTGGTGGGTCTAATCAAAATTTCATTTACATTTACATGAGATGGTGAATCTACAGCATAAAGAATTGCGTTTGCAATATCTTGTGCTTGTAATGCTTTCATCTTTTTTGTGTTTTCTATAAATCCTTGAAGAGATTCATCTGTAATTGTGTCATTTAATTCTGTTGCAACAACACCAGGTTCAATACTTGTAACTCGAATATTTGAGCGAACACTAAATTCTTGTCTTAATCCTTCAGTAAATGCAGCTACTGCATGTTTTGTTGCACAATAAACACTACCTGCAGGGAAAACAATTCTACCTGCTACAGATGACAAATTAACTATGTGACCAGATTTTTTCTCTTTCATATGATTAATGACTGATCCTGTACAATACAAAACACCCTTAATGTTTACATCAATCATTTTATCCCATTCATCAACTTTGAGATTTTTGAAAAAGCTTAATGGCATTAGTCCTGCATTATTTACTAAAATATCTATTGAGCCCCATTTTTCTAAAACTGATTTTGCAAAATTATCACATTCATCTCTTTTTGTTACATCTAATTTTTTAAAGAAAACTTCTCCTCCATTAACAGTAATTTTTTTTGCTAATTCTTCTAATCTATCTACTCTTCTTGCACCAATAGCAACCTTAACTCCAGCTTTTGCAAGTGTTAATGCAGTTGCTTCTCCAATTCCACTACTAGCTCCTGTAATTATTGCAACTTTGTCATTAATCATTTAGTTGAATTAAATTTTATTATTGTAAAAATGTTTAGAATGATCAAATAATTGTACAATATCACCTTTATTAAATAAAAAAATAACTAAGTAAATTATGAGATTAGAAAAATGTGCATATTGTGGAGATTTAATAGATATGGCATTTCATTGTAATTATTGTAAGGATCCATTTTGTGCTGAACATAGATTACCTGAAGGACATAGATGTGTGAAATTAACTCAGATTAGAGCAAAAAGATTTGGAGAGAAGAAAGTAATTCGTGATGGAGGAAGAAATGAAACAAGTATATTCAAAAAAATTTTTGGTAAATTTAAAAATTAGTAAGGACTTTTTTCAGGAGAAATTTTTGCACGTCTTCCTTGATAAATCAAAGCAATAGATAGTGCAAACATTACAAAACCTGTCATTGGGAAATTTTTGATATGTGGAAGAATTAACCAGAATTGATTTTCTTCAATGGTGATAAAGAAACCTGTTTTAATCAATTCTCCAGCTGTATAAGAAATTCCAAATCCAATTGAAACTAAAGCTTGAATCCATAGTTTAATCCATTTTGGAGATTTTACTAATCTACTAATAACTTCAACAACAAAAATTCCAATTACAGGGTAAATTGTATAAAATAAAAAATCAATTACATCAACGCCTGTATGAGACATATTTAATGAAAATAAAAGGTATAATTTTTACTTAATCTTTCCAATGAACTTTTGTTGCAATATTTTTTGCAATTAATGCTTGAGCATTTTCATATGGGATAGTAGCAATATCTTCAGTTCTAAATGGACCATATTTTTCCAAATCAGCTCCTATAATTTCATCTACCTCATTAAGAAATCTAACTACAATTTTTTTTGTTTTATGATTTTGGGCTAAAGATTCTAGAAATTTTGATTTTCCATTAATAGTTGCAGATAGAATTTTTTCTTTTCTTTCTTGTTGTTCTTCTTGAGAATCTAAAATGAATTTTTCTTCGTCTAAAAGATTTCCAATGTCAATTTTATTAGATTTAGAAATTTTATTCAATCTGATATTGATTAGTAATGATGTCAATTCAGTAGCCATATCAATCATAGAATTTTTAATTTTATTTTCAACCCCATCAAATTCTTGTTTTTTTAAATTTCCTATAAAATCAGAAAGATTTCTGTAAAAATTTTGATCAATTTCCATAAGAGAGTCATCTTCAGTTTCTTGTAATACGGTATTATGCAAAAAGTTGATATCAATTTGATTTGATTCTGACATTTCTTACCTAATCCTTAAATGATGGATGTATTTGTGTTTGATTGAAGTATAAAAATTGCCATATAAAGTAAGTCACGGTGAAGCAATACAAGTAACATATTCACCAGATGAAGTTTTCTCAAGGATCAAACATGAAGAAATTCAATTCATAGATCTTCAATTTACAGGACTTACTGGTCATTTTCATCATACTACAATTTCAGCTGATACTTTTACACCTGAACAAATGCGTGATGGATTACCAAAATTAGATGGTTCTTCTATTATTGGATTTACAAGTATTGATGATTCAGATTTACTCTTAAAACCAGATCCAAATACATTTGCAATAATTCCTTGGTTGACTGAAAATAAAACTGCTAGACTTCTTTGTGATGTGTACTGGGGAGAAAATAGGGGTAGATTATCAAGGGATCCAAGAGGGATTTCTCAAAATGCTGAGAAGTATATTAAATCTCAAGGATTTGATTTTAGTACATGGGGTCCAGAAGTTGAATTCTTTGTTTTTGATAAAGTACATTGGGATGTTCTAACACCGTACAAAGGACAATCATATTCAATTGAATCAAAAGAAGCTCCATGGAGTAATGAGGGCAATGGATATCCAATGGGATTACAAGAAGGGTATTATCCAAGTACACCTGCGGATACTTTAACACCGTACAGAAATGAATGTGTAAATATTCTTAATAAAAATTTTGGAATTTTATGTGATAATCATCATCATGAAGTTGCAACCGCAGGACAGTGTGAAATCGATATTAAGTATGATCATATGACAAATGCCGCAGATGCTGCACAGTCATACAAGTATGTAATTAGAAACGTTGCACAAAAATATGGAAAAGTTGCAACAATGATGCCAAAACCAATCGCAATGGATTCTGGTTCTGGAATGCACGTAAATGTAAGTTTATGGAAAGGGAAAGAAAATGCATTTTATGATCCAGATGATGAGATTGAATTAAGTCAGCTTGGAAGATATTTTTGTGGTGGAATTATCAATCACGCAAAGGCATTATCTGCAATATGTAATCCTACAACTAATTCATATCACAGATTAGTACCAGGTTATGAAGCCCCAGCATATATTGCATGGAGTTCAGGAAATCGTTCAGCAATTGTAAGAGTTCCAAAACACCTTACAGGTAAACGATATTCACATCTTAAAAGATTAGAATTCAGGGCTCCTGATCCTTCATCAAATCCATATCTTGTTTTTGCTGCAGTTACATCTGCAGGTTTGGATGGTATAAAAAAGAAGATGGATCCAGGTGATCAAGTCCGTGATGATATTTTTAAGATGACAAAATCCGATAGAGCTAAAAAAGGAATTGGTGTTTTACCAAGAAATTTGAGTGAAGCATTAGATGAATTAGAAAGTGACAGGAAATTCCTTCTTCCAATTTATACAAATGATGTAATCGATAAAATCATTGAATTAGAAAGAAGAGACCAACGTGAGATTGCAATTAGACCACATCCTCATGAATTTTATTTGTATTTTGATGTCTAGATTCACACAGAAAGTTGAAAAATATAATATAACGAAATTATAATCAAAATAAATCCAGAAGTAAGATAAATTCCTTTTTTCTTTTCACTTGTAGTTGTTTTATAGAGTAAAATTCCACCTACAAGTCCTAAAAACAATACCAAAATCCCAACAATTACGTGAAAAAATCCTGCTAGTAATGCAAAAAAGAAGATAACATTATTATCATAATTTGTATTGGTAATTAATGGATGAAAAAATCCTGCTAGTAATGCAAAAAATACAACCAGGTATACATACTTAAAAAATGAAATTAATCTAAAGGAAATTCTATTCAACAGGATTGGTAAAAAAATTATCAATAAATTTTTTTAAAACTACTTACATCATTCCGCCCATGTCAGGCATTCCACCCATTCCAGGTGGCATTCCACCCATTCCAGGTGGCATTCCACCCATTCCAGGTGGCATTCCTCCTTCACCACCAGGTGGGGCTCCACCAGATTTTTGGGTAGCAATTACATCATCTATTCTAAGAATCATACAAGCAGCTTCTGCAGATGCAGAAACAATTTGAAGTTTGACTGCAAGAGGTTCAATAATATCACTAGATTTCATATTTCCAATTTTTCCTTTCATTACATCGATACCTGTCCATTTTTCTCCTTTTTGTTGTTTTGAACGAAGAGTAGCCAATGTATCAATTGGATCCATTCCAGCATTTTCTGCTAATGTTAATGGGATTGATTCTAAAGCATCAGCAAATTTCTCAACGGCCAATTGTTCTCTTCCTTCAAGAGTTTTTGCCCAACTTCTTAATTTAGTTGCAGCAAATGTTTCTGGGGCACCACCACCTGCAACAATTTCTGGTTTTTCAATTACATCTTTTACAACCATTAGTGCATCATGAACAGAGCGCTCAACTTCATCTACCACTCTTTGTGAACCTGCACGTAAAAGTAAAGTTACAGATTTTGGATGTTTACATCCTTCTACAAATACCCATTTATCTTCTTCAATTTTTCTTTCTTCAACTAGTTCTGCACTACCAAGATCTTTCTCAAATAGATCATCTAAGTTTGTGACAATTCTTGCACCAGTTGCTTTTGCAAGTTTTGTAAGATCACTTTCTTTAATTCTTCTTACAGCAATAATTCCGGCTTTAGAAAGATAATGTTGTGCCATATCATCAAGTCCTTTTTGACATAGAACCACATTTGCACCTGAACCAATAACTTTGTCAACCATTGTTTTTAGCATTCTATTTTCTTCATCTAAAAATGATTTTAGTTGTTGAGGATTTGAAATGTTAATTTTTGCGTCTGTTTCAGTTTTACTTATTTCTAATGCAGTATTAATTAAAGCAATTTTTGCGTCTGTGATTTTTCTAGGCATGCCTCCATGAACAATTTCTTTGTCTAAAACAATTCCTTGAATAATCATAGAATCTTTAATCGAACCTCCTGCTTTCTTTTCTACTTTGATATCATCAATATCAACATCATACCTATCACCATCTTTTTCAGAAACAGCAAGAATTGCTTTGACAATAATTTCTGCTAATTGATCAGAATCTTTTCTAACAAGTTTAGTTTGCATTGAAGTTTTTGCAATTTTAGTAAGAATACTTTTGTCATTTGCAGAAATTGTATCTGCAATACTTTCAAGGAATTGTTTTGCTTTTTTTCCGGCTTTTCTATAACCATCAACAATTATTGTAGGATGAACATCTTGATCAATTAATGATTCAGCTTGTTCAAGTAAACTACCTGCTAAAACAACAACAGATGTTGTACCATCACCTACTTCATTATCAGTAGTTTTAGAAATTTCAACGAGCATTTTTGCTGCTGGATGTTGAACATCAATCTCTTTGAGAATTGTTGCACCATCATTTGTAATCGTAACATCGCCTAAAGAATCAACGAGCATTTTATCCATTCCTCGTGGTCCAAGACTGGTATGGACAATTTCTGCAACAATTTTGCATGCTCCAATGTTATTCTTTTGTGCATCACGGCCTTTAGTTTCTGAACCTCCTTCTTTTAAAAGAACAACAGGCATATTTCCTTTTGATGTTGCTTGCATACCCATATGTGCAAAAACTCTAGATTCCCCTTTTATACCTTCCAGATCAAATTTAGAAAAAAATATCAAAGTATCGGTGTTTTTAAATTGGGAAAATCTAGTCTCAAGTTATGACAAAGTCCCAAAACAAAGAATCTTACAATAAAATTTTTACAAAATTAAAAGAACATCACAAATGGTTTGAAAATTCAATTCCGTTAATTGCTAGTGAAAACATTCCTAGTCCAGCAGTTAGAGAAGCAATAATTTCTGATTTTGGTAATAGATATGCAGAAGGATGGCCTGGAGAAAGAGTCTATGCTGGATGTATCTACATTGATGATGTTGAGTTTGAATGTATGAGATTAGCTAAAAAATTATACAAAGCTAAATTTGCAGATGTAAGACCAATTTCTGGTGTTGTTGCGAATTTAGCAGTTTATTCAGCTTATTCAAATCCAGGAGATGTAATGATTGCACCATCAATTCCTGCAGGAGGTCATATTTCACATGGAAAAAGAGAACATTCTGGGACTGCAGGATTAGTTCATGGATTAGAAATTGAGTTTTATCCATTTAATGCTCAAGAGATGACAATTGATGTTGATAAAACAAAAGAAAAAGTTAAGGAATTAAAAAAGAATAATCGTCTTCCTAAAATGGCAATGTTTGGTGGTTCATTGTTCTTATTCCCACATCCAGTCAAAGAATTATCAGATTTTCTTAAAAGTTATGATATACATATCAATTATGATGCAGCTCACGTTGCTGGATTAATTGCAGGTGGTAAATTCCAAGATCCATTACGTGAAGGTGCAGATACAATGACTATGAGTACTCATAAAACATTGTTTGGTCCTCAAGGTGGATTAGTTTTAGGATCCAAAGAACATGAAGAACCAATTAAAAAAGCAACATTTCCAGGTCTTACAAGTAGTCATCATATTAACAATATGGCAGGAAAAGCAGTTGCTTTTGCAGAAGCTTTAGAATTTGGAAAAGATTATGCTATACAAGTAATCAAAAATGCAAAATTGTTTGCTGAAGCATTAAGTGATATGGGATTCAAAGTGTTAGGTGAAAGTAGAGGTTTTACACAATCACATCAAATTGCGGTTAATGTTTTAGATTATTCTGATGGTGGTAAAGTTGAAGCAAATTTAGAAAAAGCTAACATTATTGTCAATAGACAATTAATTCCAGGAGATATTAAAGCTGGAAGAAACTATTTCCATCCAGGAGGGATTAGATTAGGAGTTTCGGAAATTACTAGACTTGGAATGAAAAAAAGTGAAATACGAGAAATTGCTTCTTTTATAGAACAAATTATTATTAAGAAAAAAGATCCTAAAAAAATTCTCTCAAAAGTAAAGTCTTTGAGAAAAGACTATCAAAAAGTCAAATTCTGTTTTGACAATAAATTAGGTGCCTACGAATACGTAAAACTAAGATAATAGCGTATCAAAATTCAAAAATTTTAAAATCAGATTCTTGTGCAAGTTCAATCATATAAAATTCGAGATATCCACCTACTAAAAGAAAACCGATTACCAATCCAATTTCAATAATAGTTGGTTTGATGAATTGTTGAAGACCAGTTTTTTTAATAATTGCTTTTATCAAAATAAAACTCCTAGAAATTCCTAAAGAGTATGCAAAAATCTCCATTAAACCAAATGGTGATAAAAATAAAAGTGAAAGTGGGGGGATATTTTCCAATTCAGGTGTAGTTGTAATTGCAGCAAAAGCAAAACCAGTTGACCAAGCAGAAAAAATTCCCCATGCAATACCAAATCCTGGAATAAACATTGGTAGAGCTATTGTAGTATTATGAGTGAAAATTCCAAATGCATCAATATCTAAAACAAGTTCCTTAAATTCATCCATGAATGTATTTGCATCTTCTTCACTTACAGTAGACATGGAACCAATTTGGAATGCAGAACTAAAAATTCCTAAAAAAATGAAAAATAAAAGTACTCTAATTTTATTCATAATGATTTTCCATTTTTGCATTATTTGAGGGTTAACAGTTAAGAGCAGATTTAATTAAACCAAATGGTGTTTTTTGATATGAAAAAGGAACTTACCTTTGCACTAAATTATGCATTAAACAAAGGATTCCAAATTCATCCAGAAGCATTTAAAATTTTAGAAAATGTCGATGTTCAAAAATTGGAAAAAATTATCAAAGAAATAGTTAGAGAAAAGACTAGACAAAAGTTATTTCAAATTAATCAAGATGATTTAGAAACTTATCTTGGAATAAAAGAAGATCCTGGACTTCAAAGTGAAATCAAAATTTTATCTGATCCGACCAAAAAAATAACTTCTGGAGAGGGGGTTAAAGGGTATAATGCGTTATTTTCTAGTCGTTTTAACAAACTCAAAAAAATTATTTCAGATAGACCAGAATCAAAAATGTTAAAATCATTAGCTGTTGCAAAAAGTGCAAAAATTGAAGATGATATGTATGTATGTGGTTTAGTAACTGTAAAAAATTCAGAACGTAATATTACAAAATTGATTCTAGAAGATCCTTCAAGTTCATTTGAGGGAATTATTTTTGATGAGGAATTACGAAAAATTGCTGATACATTACTAATTGATCAGTTTGTTATGGCAAGAATAAGTTTAGGAAAAAATTCTGGATATATTATTAAAGATTTGATATTTCCTGATATCCCAGAGCAAGCAACTAACAAATCAGAGACTGAAGCCTATGCAGTATTTCTCTCTGATTTACATATTGGAAGTAAATATTTCATGGAAGAGGAATTTATTGAGTTTATCTCATGGTTGTCTAGTCCAGATCCTGTAGCAAGAAAAATTAGATTTGTATTAATTGGTGGTGATATTTTAGATGGAGTTGGAATTTATCCAAATCAGAACAAAGAATTAGTTTGTCAAACAATTGAAAAACAATTAGAAAAAGTTGAGGAATTGTTAGATAAGATTCCTAAAAATATTCAGATTATCATTATGCCTGGAAATCATGATCCTGGAAGAAGAGCTTTACCACAACCTGCTATCCCCAAAAAATATAATTCAAATTTGTGGGAAAAAGAAAATGTGGTAATGGTTGGAAATCCATCCATGATTTCATTAAATGGTGTTAAAGTGTTAATGTTTCATGGACAAAGTATTGATGATATTGTAAAGACCACACCAGGTTTGAGTTATAACAAACCAACAGATGTAATGAAACATCTACTAAAAGGGAGACATTTGAGTCCAATTTATGGTAGTCAAACACCGATTGCACCTGAAATGGAAGATCTTTTGGTAATTGAAGAGATTCCAGATATTTTTCATGTAGGTCATGTTCATAAGGCTCAATTAGATATGTACAAAGGGATTTTGTTAGTCAATTCTGGTTCATGGCAAAAACAAACTCCTTTTCAGGCAAGTGTTGGAATGACTCCTAATCCTGGAATTGCATTAATGGTAAATTTGAAAACATTTCAGGTTTTTCACCAAAATTATAATTCAGATTTAGACAATATCTTGCAAAGTTAAGTCATCTTTGAATGTCTTTTTAATCATTTCAGAAGATACTGTAAGTTTGAATTTTTTTGTTCTACCATGAATTCCTTGATGGATTAATCGACCACTGATTATTCCAGATAATTCAATTTCACTTAACATTTGTGTGATTCTTCTTTGAGTCAATTCATCTCGACCAACTATTTTACAGAGATTTTTGTATGAAGAATAAATCTCACCAGTTGAAGAGCCATTTGCTTTCATTATAGCTAAAATAACCAATTTTTCGTGTAATGGGTAAGATTTGAGAGATGTTTCTTCTTTGTTTTCCTCAATTTTAAGAGAAGCTTCTCTAACGTGTTCGATTGTGACTTTATCAGATTGTTGTCTTTCAGCAAGTTCGCCTGCTACTCTAAGTAAATCAATGGCCCTACGGGCATCACCATGTTCACCTCCAGCAAGTGCTGCACACAAATTTAGAGCTGGTTCTTCTACAGAATTTTCAATAAAAGATTCGTTGATTCTCTCTTTTAGAATTTTTTTGATTTGTTCAACATTATAATTTGTAAATATGATTTCTTCTTCTCCAAGACTACTAATTACTCTAGGATCAAGTTTTTCTTTGAATGTCAAATCATTTGAAATACCTACCAAAGTTAAAGAACCAACATCTAATTGCTCATTTGCTCTTGTTAATTGATATAGAATGTCTTTCCCAGTTTTTACTACTAATTGAGCAAGATAGTCAATTTCATCAATTACAAAAATTGCATTAAGTTTCTCTGTACTAATTTTATTTAGTAATCTTTTGAAGACTTCACTAATTGCAAGTCCAGTTATTGGTAATTCCTTCTCATTTAGGCCCAATTGTCTGCCTATACTGACTAATAATCCGTATAATGTAGTCTCATTTTTAGAATTTGAATATATTAATTTAATTGGGAAATTTGATTTTTCAACTCTTTCTTGAATTTTAGAAAGTACTTTTTTAACAACTAGTGTTTTACCAGTTCCAGGTTTACCATAAACTAGTAGGTTAGATGGTCTAGATTGTTTTAAAATCGGTAATAATGATTGGGTAACTTGTTCTTGTTCAGAATCTCTATGGAAAATAGTATTTGGAATATATGTAAAATGAAGAATTTCTCTATTTTTAATTATAGATTTTCCAGATTCTGCTGCATCAAGCATTCTATCAATTGGGTCAGACATACTCAGACACCTTCATTTCCTATCCCTCTCATCTTATTCATCTTCTAATAAAGAAGGTATAGAATACAATAGTAATTCTAGTTTAGTTTATGATTAGTTATTTTTAGTTAGATTTAGATTTTTAAAAAATAATTTTTAAAAAAAGAGAGTGGAAATGAAGGTGTGAGGGTTTATTTTTAAAAAATATTAACAAAATGTTAATGTCTTGTTAAGAAAATCCAAAATAACCTTATTTTGACCCCTTTATTTCCTCTCCAGGCGTTAAGAAAGACGTTAACAATGTGAATATCTAAATTCTACCCCTTTATTTCCACTCCAGGCGTAAATATTTATCAATATAAGAGATTTAAAATAATTATTTGTTAATAACAAAAAATGTTTAGGCATGGGCTAGGCAGTCAAACTTAACAAACTGATTTGTTAACAATATTCTTTGGATCAGTTGAACAGTTAACATTTGATCATTTAGATCTCGAAAAATGGCTAAAAAACGGATTAGAATAGATATGGAAGATGCTGATGGTGCACGTTATGATATCAAATTAGAAGGTAATGTTACTCGTGAAAAAGTATTAAAAATATTTGAAATGATGGACTTGATGAATATTGAAGAAGATATAGAGCAAACAAATATGAATTCTATAGGTTCAAAAATTTGGCATATAGTGGATAAATTCTTCCCAATGGGAAAATTCACATCAACTAATATTCTTGAAAAATATGAAGATGAATTCAACGAACCTGTAAAACTAAGTATAATTTCTACATATTTATCTAGATTTTCCTCAAAAGGGAGGGTAAATAGAATCAGAACAGGTAGGGAATGGACATATCAAACCATAAAAATTCCTCAAAAACAACAATAAAATCATGAAATAGTGATTTTTCTTACAATCAACCTATCTTTTCCAAGAATTAATTTAACATATTCCCCTTTTTGAACATCCATGAATTTTCTAAATTGTTTGGGAATTGAAATTGTTCCAGCAGATGTTATTTTTACTAATACTTCATTTTCTTGAATAGACATATTATGATTATAATTTAATAATATATATAATTTAATAATTTAATTAAATTATAATTAATAATAAATTATATTGTTTTTGAGGGAAATACTAGTAAAATCAATAAAAATATTTTGAAAGTCTATTGGGTAATGGTTGGTGCACTTTGATCATATTCAACCTTTGAAATCCCTTTCTCAGTAATTGAATATGTGTATGGTTTAGTTTCTGTATTTCTTTGGACCAAACCCTCTTCAAATAATTTTTTCATTAACCTTGAAGTGTGCTCTCTACTCTTTTTTAATGTGATTTGTATATCACGTGATGTCATATCTTTACTTGTGATTAGATGCAACACGTGATTTGTTGGGTTAGAATAACCAATTTCAACAACTTTAGGCGTAGAATCTACCTTTTCTATGATGGTTTGAGGCTCGATAATTTCATATGCTGATTGTTTTTCTTTAACCTCATTTTTTGCTAGTTTTTCTAAAAATTGTTTTAATTCTAGATTTGGATCCTCGACTTTTTGCTCAATTCCTTGTATTTCCAAGGCATCTAGGCGTATTTTCATATCAATCAACTGTTTTTCATAGTATTCCAAACGCTCAGATTGAGATACATCATTCATCTCATTTTTTGATTTGATGAAAGGTTTTACTTTGTAATAACCATATAGTCCTGCTAAACCTACCAAAAATGCAACTATCACACCCAAAATCATTTCAGGGTCAGGAATTTCTACTAACATCACAATATTTACGCTTGAGTTGTGATTTATTGTGATTGACCAACATTAATTCACACTTTAGATTAACAAACTCACACACTTTATCACAATCATACAATCTTGTTTGGGATTATGGTAATCACAATCATCACATATTGCATGCCTGACGGACAAGCCTATCTATCACATTAATCACTTCATCTTCTCTCTCAGGAAAAATATCACTCTCATTAATCACACTAACCTGCTCTGATAGTTTGGATATCACATCAACATCATCAGGTAAGAGTATGCCTAAAGCACGAAAAAGTATGATTGAATAGAATAATCCAATTAATTTCTCCCTAGATTGCCCAACTTGCCTGTAATACGCACCTTTAGTTATAGAAAACTTTGATTCTTGAAGATCCTTCTGATTTAAAATAATTTCAATTTGTCGCTCTGTAAACAGTGATTTTTTGATGATTTTGCGTATAATATTGTTAAAATTAGATTCTTCAGATGTTGACATAGCTATACAGATCTGTATACAGCTATTCCAATTAAACTTTAAAGAGACACATACTGAGGTCATTTATGATTGGAAAAGTTGAAACATTTCTAAAATCAGAATTAAAAAAGAAAAACACACTACTCTTTGTATTAATTGATTCAGAAGTATCAAATCTAGAGGCTTCAAGTAAACTTGCTAAAGATGTTGAAAAGATTGGTGCCTCTGCAATATTAGTTGGAGGTTCTACTTCTAATGATCAAATTGAAATGGCACTAGTTGTTAAAGGTATCAAAAAAGGTATCAAAATCCCAATTATCTTATTTCCAGGAAATGTTACAGGTGTTGTTCCTGATGCTGATGCAATATTGTTTAGTTCTTTAATGAACTCTGAGAATCCATACTTTATCACTCAGGCACAAGCATTAGGTGCTCCAAGTGTACTAAAATTTGGTCTAGAACCTCTCCCAACTGCATATTTGGTGATTGGAGATGGAACTTCTGCTTGGTTTGTTGGAGCCGCACGTGGAATTCCTTTTGAAAAACCAAAGATTGCAGCAGCATATTCTCTTGCAGCACAATTCCTTGGTATGCGATTTGTATACCTTGAAGCAGGCTCTGGAGCAAAATCAAATGTCACACCTGAAATGGTCAAGATTGTCAGACGTACATTTAATGGATTTTTGATAGTAGGTGGAGGCATCAAAGATGTCAAAACTGCTGAGAGTTTAGCAAAAGCAGGAGCAGATGCATTAGTTATTGGTACATTCCTTGAAAAAGGTGGCAGTATCAAAAAACTTGAAGAAATAGCAAAAACAATTCAAAGAAGCAAGTAGAAGTATCAAATTATGTCTGAAAATGACGCAATTTCTCGTATTAAGGATATTCAAATGCCTGATTATTATTTTGATTATTATTCTAATTTATCAAATGATACAACTACTATTTTTGAAAATGCTGCTATTGCTAAAGCAACCCTGTTTGATTCTTCTGCAATAATTGAACCTAAAATTGCATTTGATTTAGCAGATAGAGTTGCTAAAATGCACGATATTGATATTGCTGAACCACTTAGAAAATTACTAAAAATTCATGGAAAAGAACTTTCTGCATTAATGCTTTCAAAAGAATTAGCCTTAGGCAAATATGCTCTTCCAGATGCATCTTTAGAGGATAAACTAGATCTTGCAGTTCGTGTAGGATTGGCGATTGTAACTGAAGGAGTTACAATTGCTCCATTACAAGGAATTAGTGAAGTATCTATTAAGAAGAACAAAGATGGAACTGAATACCTTTCTATTTCAATTGCAGGACCAATGCGTTCAGCAGGTGGAACAGAATCTGCAGTTACTATGTTAATTGCAGATTATGTTAGAAAAGCAGTTGGTTTAGCAAAATTTCAAGCAGATTCTTTTGATGATGAAACTGGTAGATTTGTTGAAGAATTACGAATTTATGAAAGAGAGGCAAGCAGTTTCCAATTCCATATTTTAGATGAGGATATTATTCATGTAATTTCAAATCTTCCTGTTGAATTGAATGGTGTGGATACAGATCCATATGAAGTTGTAAATCATAAAGGAATGACTCGTATTAAAACTGACAGAGTAAGAGGTGGAGCTTTACGTGTTTTAAATGATGGATTAATCGGAAGATCCAAAAAACTTCTTAAAAGAATTGAAATGTATAATCTGGATGGTTGGGAATGGCTTAATGAACTAAAAGGAGCAGTTCAGGCAGGTGATAATCAAGAAGATGCTGCTGCAAAAAGAATGCGTGAGGTAATAACTGGTAGATCAGTATTATCTATGCCTAATACGTTAGGTGGATTTCGATTAAGATATGGAAGAGCATGTAATACTGGTTTTGCGGCAGTAGGAATTAACCCTGTTATTGCAGAGATTCTTGATCATACTATAGCAGTTGGAACCCAAATTAAGATTGATCTTCCAGGAAAAGGAGCGACTGTTGCTTTTGTTGATTCGATTGATACACCAACAGTTCGTTTGAGAAATGGAAATGTTGTTAAAATAAGAGATGTAAAACATGGTCTAGAAATAAAAAATGAAATTGAAAAAATACTTCATTTAGGAGATATTTTAATTACATTTGGAGACTTTCTTGAAAATAATGCTCAACTTATTCCATCAGGGTATGTTGAAGAATTTTGGTTAGAAGAATTAAAGCAAAAAATACAAAAACACGAAACTGATAATTACCATTTACATCAATTTTTGAAAAAAATACCAACAATTGATGATGCATTAAAAATATCTCTTGATTTCCAAATTCCTCTTTATCCAAAATATTTGTATTTTTGGGATTTAATTTCTTCTCAAGAACTTGAGAAACTTTTAGAACCAAAAAAAGTTGAGGAAACATTAATTGAATACTCTTTTGGAGTAAAAAAAATTCTTGAGAAATTAGGAACTCCTCATAAAATTAAGGATGAAAAAATAATTTTAGAGAGACAAGAGGCAAAAATTTTCTTTAATCTATTATTTAAGAAAAAACCTATAGTCACTGATTTATCAGTTCCAAAAATTTTGTCAAAATCATCTGGAATTCAAATTAAAAATAAATTTTCAACATCAATTGGTGTAAGAATTGGGAGACCTGAGAAAGCTGCACCTAGACAAATGAAACCTCCAACACACATATTATTTCCTGTTAGTAATAGAGGAGGTCCAACTCGTGATCTTCTTAAAGCATCTAGAAATGAAAATTTCTTTGCTAAAGTACTAAATAGACATTGTAGTGTTTGTGATGAACCATCTATTGGAATAAAGTGTTTAAAATGTGGTACAAAAACTACTATTACTTACAGATGTTTTTTCTGTAGAGATATACTAGATGAACCATTTTGTGAAAAATGTAAACGTAAAGCACCATCATTTTCTGAAAGAAAATTCCCATTAAAAGAAAAATTACTTTCTGCTCAAGAAAAGATGGGATTAAGAGCTTATGAACCATTTAAAGGAGTAAAAGATCTTATCAGTCAAGACAAAATTGCAGAACCTATTGAAAAAGGACTTGCACGTCAACATTTTGGTCTTACAGTCTTTAAAGATGGGACAGTAAGATTTGATGCAACAAATTCTCCATTAACACATTTCAAACCGTCATGGATTGGTACATCGATTGAAAAACTAAAGGAACTGGGTTATTCTCATGACATTGAAGGAAAACCAATTGAAAATTTAGATCAAACAATCGAACTTCGTATGCAAGATGTGATAATTCCTTTTGAAAGTGGAAAATATCTTGTTTCAACTTGTAAATATATAGATCTTTTATTGAAGAAATTTTATGGAAAATCTTCATTTTACAATGTTAAAAATATTGAAGATCTTCTTGGTCATTTGATTATTGGATTAGCACCACATACTTCTGTAGGAATTGTAGGACGAATAATTGGATATACTGAGACACATGTTTGTTTTGGAACTCCAAATTGGCATTCAGCAAAAAGAAGAGATGCAGATGGTGATGCAGATTCAATAATGCTTTTAATGGATTGTTTACTTAATTTTTCAAGACAATTTCTATCTGATAGAATTGGTGGATTAATGGATGCACCATTACTTGTTCAACCATTAGTACTTCCACATGAATCTCAACCTCAGGCACATAATCTTGAAGTCACAAAAATATTACCTTTGGAATTTTTTGAATCTACTTTTCAACAAGTTAAAGCTTCGAGTGTGAAATCAGTAGAAATTGTTGAATCACGAATTGAAACTGAAAGACAATTTTATGATTATTTTTTCACACATCTAACTTCATCATTAACTACTTCAAAATCTCGTAGTGCATATTCTACACTTGGTTCAATGCTTGATAAATTTGATATGCAAGTTAGAAATGCTGAATTAATCGATGCTGTAAACGCATCAGAAATTGTTTCGAATGTTATTTCTACACATCTTGTACCAGATCTTATGGGAAATCTTAGAGCATATGCTAAACAAAGTTTTAGATGTACAGCATGTGGAAAATCATATCGTCGTATGCCCCTTATTCAAACGTGTACATGTTCTCACAAATTAATTGCCACAATTACAAGAGGTTCTGTAGAAAAATATCTTAAACTGGCAAAAAGACTTGTTGATAAATATGATGTAGGTGAATATCAAAGAGGAAGAATTTATGCACTTTCAGATGAAATAGAATTAGTATTTGGTAAAAGCAAAGGTGATCAACAATTGCTTACTGATTATTCTTAAAAATAATTAATCTAAATTAAATAAGATTGGAATTATTTTTCCCATTGCCATCTATAATTCATGTATGAATCTAAACTAGTTTGATTAAACACCATCACAGATAAATCTGAAAATTCTTTTCCTTCCAAGTCTTTTACAACACCTACAAAATTTGTTTCATTATCAGTAGTTATTGATTCAAAAACATGAACTTTCATTTTATTAATATTAAAATTATTTTCTTTGAGATAAATTGCTATTTCTGAAGGCATAAAATGTTTGTCTGGTTGCTTTGGCCACGGTCTTGGAACTAAAATTACACTAAAACCATCAATTAACGCTTTTTGTAATTCTAATTTTTTATCTTCAATTGGTGTGGTAACGTGCATTGTAATTATTTTAGATTTATCAAGTGGAACTTGTGCTTTTGCTGCTGCAACTTGAATTGAACTAATTCCTGGAATAATTTCCACTTTACCAAAAATTTCAATTAATCTATCAACGACTTCTGATTCAGAAAAATTCACATCACCAGTAAACGGAATTACCAAAGTTCTATCTCCCAATTTAGGATAAATTTCTTGATATGATTTTTCTTGATCATTCATTGTAATTTCATAGATTTCTTTTCCTTTGGTTATACTCTCAATTGTTTTTAACGTGTATTTGTAACCAATTATCACATCACATTTTTGAATAACTTCTTTTACAATTTCAGTTACATATTTTGGTGAACCTGGACCTACACCAACAGCATAAATTTTACCCACTTTCACTTTGTAAATTTTTGTCTGTCTTTAATGTATTGAACAAATGGTTTCCAATCAACTTTCATGTATTTTGTAGGCTCTTTTGCAGGGTATTTTACCCAATCTTGGGCAATTGAATATTGAAATTTTTCTGTTTTGTCATTTTTTATATATTCTAATTGTAATACACTTCCCCATGATTTTTCTTCAAATTTTATATTAGAAATATCATCAAATGCCAATTCCATATTTCGTTCATCATTTACATCATCCATTAATTCCTCTTCATTATACCCATCATGGCGAATCATTGTATTTTTTGATTTGATAAAATTTACTACTTGCCTTTGAGTAATTGCTTTCCACCATTTCATTTTAGCTTCTGTTTTATGTACAAACATCAAATGTCTATCAGTCAATACCAACATTCCTTCTTTACCACCAATTGAGAAGAATTTTTTCGATTCTCTCCACACTGATACTAAATGTGCTTGAATTTTTTCGGTGGATTCCATCTTGGTAATGATTCATTTGACTTTGTTAAAAACTAATACACTTGGCTTTTATGTAAGCCAGAATTTAAAATCTTATTGAAAAAGATTATCTTATTTTTTACAATCACTTTACTTTTAATTAATTTAGGAAATCAATCATTTGCAGAATCTGAAAAATTAGCAATTTTAGATACAAATATGGGTAAAATCACAATTGAATTTTTTCCTAATGATGCACCAAATCATGTTAAAAATTTTATTGGTTTAACTACATCTGGATTTTATGATGGAACTCTTTTTCATAGAATTATTCCAGGATTTATGATTCAAGGAGGAGATCCAAATACAATTAATGATGATCAAAATTCTTGGGGGCAAGGTGGACCTAATGAAAGAATTAATGCAGAATTTAATACAATTAAACATAATAGAGGAATTGTTTCAATGGCAAGATCCCAAGATCCAAACAGTGCAGGTTCTCAATTTTTCATAGTTCATAAAGATTCTAACTTTCTTGATGGACAATATACTGTATTTGGAAGAATTGTAACTGAAGAAAGTTTTGAAACACTCGATAAAATTGCTGCAGTACAAACGGGTGTAAGTGATAGACCTATTGACTCAAAAAATGTCAAAATTACAAATGTTAAAATTGTAAACTATTCTGAAATACCCAATTTACTTGAATTAAAAGAACCTGAGAGAACAGAATCTATTGATATTTCATCTTCAATTGGAGATCAAATTTATCAAAGTGAAGAATATGAAGTAAAATTTAGTGTTCCAGAGGGTTGGTTATTACAACAACCTGAAAAAACAACTAAAGAAACGCCTAATATTATAGCAGTAGGACCAAAAATTGGTAATACAAATCCTGTAATCTCATTAACCATTAAGGATACTAATGAAAAAACATTTGATTATATAATTAACAAAAAAAATAACAAATTACGTCAAGCTATTCAAGCTGGCTCTTTAGAAATAATTTCACAGAATTATATTTCAGTTTCTGATAATAAAGCTCTAGAAACTTTGGCATATGGTTATTTCTTAAAGGGGGATGAAAAATATGATATACAATTTAAAGATATTTTAATTTATGGAACTGAAAAAATTTATACTTTTACATATACTAACGATGTTGTATTTTTTGATGTTCACTTACCTGAATTCGAAAAATCACTTAACAGTTTTGAAATATTATCAATTTCTAACATTATAGATGAACCAATTTCTAACATTATTGAAGAATCTGAATCACAAGATAATGGAGGCGGTTGTCTAATTGCAACTGCTACATACGGTAGTGAGATGGCAACTGAAGTCCAACAACTCAGAGAAATCAGGGACAACCAATTACTAAACACAAAAGCTGGAAAATCTTTCATTAATTCATTTAATGACGTATACTATTCCTTTAGTCCATACATTGCTGATTACGAACGAGAAAATCCAGTGTTCCAAGAAATGGTGAAATTAGCAATCACTCCAATGATTTCCAGTTTATCCATCATGTCGTATGCCGAGTCTGATTCAGAAGTGATATCATTAGGCATTGGTGTAATTTTACTTAACTTGGGAATGTATCTTGGTGTTCCAATTGTAGCAATAATTGGGATTAAGAAAAGGAAATAATTTTTTTTTTACCAAACATCATCTACTTCATCAAGTACTTTGTACTCTTTTTCTTCTTCATGTTTCATTAATTTCAATCTAGAAATATCTCTATCAAAGAACAAATCAATTGCCCAATCTAGAAAAACCCTAATTTTTTTATCAAGAATTGGAATCTTTGAAAGATAGATATTTCTCCAAATTAACCATGCCCAAAATCCAGAAATATTCATACCCAAAAATGTAGCAATTCCTGATCTCTTTCCAATTATTGCCATTTGACCTTTTGAATGATATTCAAATTTCTCTTTTTTTGTATTTTTAATTATTGCCTTCAAATTTTTTGCTGCAACTTTTGCTTGTGCTTCTGCAATTTGAGCAGTAGGTGGAAATGGTTTTTTTGTTTCAGGATTTAAAAATAATGCACAATCACCTATTGCAAAAACTCCTTGAAATCCTTGAGCTTCTAAAAATTCATTTATGATAACTTTACCTCTATCTGTTTTTAACATTGACCTTTTGATTGTATTTACTGGAGTAACTCCAGCAGTCCAAATCAAAGTTTTTGTTCTAATTACATCAACTATAGTTTCATCAATTAGATCTTTTGGATTTCGATCTAATGATTTTGTTGTAACTTCATTTCCATCAAAACTAGTAACTGCTGTTTGTAATCTAATATCGATTCCTCTTGCTATCATTTTTTCTTTTGCAAAATTTGCTAATTTTTCATTAAATCCTGGTAAGATTATTGGTAATGCTTCTAATACAATAACTTTAAGATCTCTTTTATGAATTGTATGATAATGTTTTCTTGCATCTAAAAGAAGATCCATTAATTCTCCAGCAGTTTCAATTCCAGCAAAACCTCCACCTACTACAACAAAATTCAAAAAGCTTTTTCGAAGAATCGGATCGGTTTCATTTTCTGCTTGTTCCAACATATCAATTACTCTATTTCTTAACATCACAGCATCATTGAGAGTTTTCATTGTGTAAGCATTTTTTTCAACATCTGCCATTCCAAAAAAGTTTGTTTCACTACCAAGCGCAACAACAAGAAAATCATAATGAATAGAAATACTTCTTTTATCTCCTGTTCCCCAAAGAGTGACTAATTTTCCGTAAGGATCTACATTTTTAATTTTTCCTTCATAAAATTTAGTTTTCTGACAAATCGTTCTTATCGGTAAAACAATATGTCTAGTTTCAATCATTCCAGATGCTACTTGTGGTAACATTGGAGTAAACAACAGAAAATTATCTTCACTTATCATAACTAATTCGATTTCAGGATCATCACCAAATTCTGACTCTAATTGTCTTGTACATTCTACTCCAGCAAAACCTCCACCTAAAATAACAATTTTCTTCTTATTTCTAATCAATTACAATTTTTCCACAAATATAGATGAATATATGCTATAACAATTATTTGTTAGAAATTTTATTTTCTTAAAATATCTGAGTGTAAAATATCATATGCTCTAGATGCATCTCTTTCGTTTAAAATAATCACAATACTATCTTGACTGAAAAATGCATTTACTAATTCTATACCATTCACATGTAATACTTCAGCAACATATGAAACAACGTCTGATTGATTTTGGGATACAGGTATTGAAATTCTAATTTTTGCAAGACCAGTATTAAACATATTTTCTCTATTTGATACATTATTGAAAATTTGTCTAACATTATCCATATCTTCAGCAAGAAATCTAAAAGAATCAGAAACTCTAAAAAATTCATAATTATTTCCTATTTTAGAAAATTCATCAAAAATTGTCATTGGATCTAATTCATTTGAATCTTTAATTGAAAATTTGATATCCATTATTCCATCTGTTAAAGCTAATCGAGCGTTTTTTAGAACTGATTCTTCTTTTACTTCATCTTTATTTTCAAACGTATCTGCAAATCGTTTGATTGCAACTACAATTGTATTGAGATTTACAGAATTCCCTAAAATCTTCTCAATTTCTGGTTGAATTTTTACTGCTAATGCTGTATAGTTTATCAAATCCATTTTCATGCAATCATAAACTGAACGATTTCTTGTGATGAGTTCTCTTACAACCTCTGGAACTGACATACTAGAAACTCTCATTAAATTTATTAAAAATTGTCAGTTATAATAGTATTATGTAATAAATAACATAATATCCCACAATATTTATATTATGTAATAGATATTACATTGAATAGGTGAATATGACAATGTTCTTTGATAGTGAAATTGATAGAATCTTCAAAAAAATGTCTGGATCTTTTTTTGACACAGATAATATTTTTGAAGAATTCAAAGGTGATTCCAATTCTAGTCCACTTTTTTATGGTTGTACAATGACTGTTGGACCAGATGGAAAACCTTCCGTGCAGGAATATGGAAACATAAAATCAGATCGTCTTTCTGTTTCTGATACGAAAGAAGCAATTGTTGATACAATTGTAGATGAAAAAGAAAAGGTAGTGAAACTCATAGCTGAAATGCCAGGAGTAGAAAAAACTGATGTCAAAATTTTAGTTGACAAAAATATAGTAGATATTTCTGCAGAACATAGTGAAAAAAAATATCACACAAAAGTTCCATTAAAACATAAAGTTGATGAGAACTCTGCAAAAGCTACTTACAAAAATGGAATTTTACAGCTTGTTTTCAAACTTGTTGTAGAAAAACAAACTGGTAAAAAGGTGGAGGTTGAATAAACCCCTCATTTTTTTGAGGTAATGATATGAATAAAATTATTTTAAAAGTAGATGAAGTTCCACAACAACATGTTGGGAAAGGTAGAGCTGTAATTGATCCTAAAATAATTGAGGATCAAAAATGGAACAGTGGTCAAATTTTAGAATTGACTTATAACAAAAAAACACATGTAAAACTTTGGCCTGGAAACCCTGAAGAATATGGATCTGGAATTATCAAAATAGATGGTATTACTAGACAAAATATTGGTGCAGGAATAGATGATAAAATATCCATAAAATCAGTTGAAGCAGCTATTGCTGAACAAATTACTTTATCCCCAACTGAAAAAATTGCAGCTGATGGATTACAAGAATATATGATTTACAATTATCTAAATCATGTATTTACAACTGGTGATTCAATATCACTAAATACACAAATGGGAAGCAAAGTTCAATTTATAATTACAAATACAAAACCATCGAAACCAGTAATCGTAACTGAAAATACAGTCTTCAAACTTGGTTCCTTGACAAAAACAATTGATTCTACTGTCCCAAGAATCACATATGATGAATTAGGAGGCCTCAAAAATGAAGTTCAAAAAATTCGTGAAATGGTTGAACTACCCATGAGACATCCAGAATTATTTGATAAAATAGGTGTAGAGGCACCTAAAGGCGTCTTGTTATATGGTCCTCCAGGTACAGGTAAAACATTACTCGCAAAAGCTGTTGCAGGTGAAACTAATACCAATTTCATCTCATTTAGTGGTCCTGAAATTATGGGAAAACATTATGGAGAAAGTGAAGAAAGAATAAGAGAAATTTTTACACAAGCTGAAGAAAATTCCCCAAGTATAATCTTCATTGACGAAATAGATTCTATAGCTCCAAAAAGAGATGAAGTTTCAGGCGAAGTAGAGAAAAGAATAGTATCTCAACTTTTAACATTAATGGATGGAATGAAATCTAGAGGAAAAGTTGTTGTAATTGCAGCAACTAATAGACCTGATTCAATTGATCCTGCACTTCGAAGACCTGGTAGATTTGATAGAGAAATTGAAATTGGAATTCCTGATGATGAAGGAAGATTAGACATTCTTTCAATTCACACACGTGGAATGCCAATTAATAAAAAAGTAGATCTTAAACAAATCTCAAAAATAACACATGGATTTGTAGGGGCTGATTTAGAAGTATTAGCTAAAGAAGCAGCTATGAAATCTCTTCGTAGAATTCTTCCAGAAATTGATCTTGATGAAGAAAAGATCTCTTCAGAAATTCTCCAAAAAATCCAAATCACAAATGAAGATTTTAGAGATGCATTAAAAGAAGTTAGACCAAGTGCATTACGAGAAGTTCAAGTACAAATTCCTGATATAACCTGGGATGATATTGGTGGACTTGATGAACTAAAAGAAGAACTTCGTGAAGCAGTTGAATGGCCAATTAAACATAAAGAGGCATTTGATTATGTTGATGTCCAAACACCAAAAGGAATTTTACTTCATGGTCAACCTGGAACTGGTAAAACATTGATTGCAAAAGCACTTGCAAAAATGACAGAATCTAATTTCATTAGCATAAAAGGACCAGAATTACTTTCAAAATGGGTAGGTGAATCTGAAAAAGGTGTAAGAGAAATTTTCAGAAAAGCAAGACAAGCAGCACCATGTATTATCTTCTTAGATGAAGTAGATGCACTTGTTCCTAGAAGAGGAAGTGGAGGTTCTGATTCACATGTTACAGAAAGTGTAGTATCACAAATTCTAACTGAAATTGATGGACTCGAAGAATTGCATAACGTATTGATAATTGGTGCAACAAACAGATTAGATATAGTAGATGATGCATTACTAAGACCAGGAAGATTTGATAGAATAATTGAAGTATCAAATCCTGATTCAAAAGGAAGACAACACATCTTTAAAATTCATACACAAAAGAAACCACTTGAAAGTGATGTGAATTTCATAAAACTAGTAGAAATGACTGATGGTTTTAGCGGTGCAGAAATTGGTGCAATTGCAAATAGAGCTGCAATTACAGCTTTGAAGAGATATGTTGGTGGAAAATCTCAAAATCTAAAAGAGATTAAAATTTCACAACAAGATCTAATTGATGCAATTGATAAGGTGAAACCTCGAAAAAAAGAGGCACCTATCACACACAATCCATGATATGGTCTAAATAGTAAAAGAGATGACACAAAATATGAAACTCTATCTTGATTTTAATCCATGTCAGGATTGTAATGAAATGATGGCAGAACTAAGTAGTCCTGAAATGTTATTTGCTGATCAAAAAACGAGAGCTGATGAATCTGCCAAATTTCTTAGACATTTAACGTATAATCATAATGAAGTTGTACAGGCTGTAATGGAAGATCTACCAAAACAAAAGAAAGATCAAGAACCTGATTTTTATAAATAATTATTTTCTAATAGATTCTAAAGAATGACCTTTATTTGTAATCATTTGAGTAACTGCTTCGATTGAATAATCTATCCCATGTTCTTCCTCAAAATGATTTCTCAATTTTTCAAGTTGTTCTACACTTTTTTCTTCGTCTAAAATGAATTCACACTCAAATCCATAATCTACACATCTTAACTTCAATGTCATTTAATCTAAAAAAATATTGTGGTTATAAAAACCGTAGATTCAAATTCGTTATTAGTATTTGATTATTTTCTGATTAAATTCTACGTATCAATAGCACTAATAATAATAGATTATAGAAATAACACAAACAAAATGTTTAGAATTTAATTTTTTTGCAGTGGGTTCTGTTTTAGGAGCATTTCTAAGATACAAGATGACTGAATTACCATATTACTACTCAATACATTGACAGGTAATGTATTGATAGTTAATGTAATTGTAGTATTTATTCTAGGTGCATTTGTTATATTATCAGAATAATGACATCTTAATAGAAATTATTCATTATTTACAACTGTTGGATTTTGTGGATCATTTATTTCAATGTCTTCTTTTACACTTGATTCTAGTAATCTTTTTGAGAATAATCATTATAGAACATTAGTAAATATTATTGCAGATATTGGATTATCTATTATTAGATTAATAGGTGGAAAATCATTAATGAGTGTAATAATTTCTAATTAGATAGAGATGGTCTATTCATATCAAGTTACCAAATTCCAAAATATTTCATTTGTCAAAGGAACTCATTGGTCACAATCGACGACTACTGATAAGGGAATTCTATACAAATCACTTAAAGATCCATTTTCAAAACTCATTGTACAATCTTCATCTGGTGTAAAAAAATTGTATCGTGTTCCAAAAGATAGAACAGTTATTGTTATTAATGATACAGTTCATTTTTTAGGAGAATTATCTTAATCATTTAAAAATTTGTTAATTCCAAACCAATTTTCTTGAAAAATTCTTTCAAACTTTTAACTAAACCACTATTTCAAATACAACTTGATTTTTTAATATAAAACGATGTTAAAGGAATTTCAATTTTTCTTAATGTTTATCTTATAATTTGGGCTTGATATTTTTCTTTTCCTCTTCTACTTCTTGGAAGACATCTTAATTGTCTATTACAACAAGGGCAAGAAATTCCTTCAAAGTCTACAAACACTTCACAAAAATTACACCTTTTTTGTCCTGCAGCATATCTTCCAATTTCAGTTGGTTTAACGGCTTTGTAGTTTTGACATTTACCTATACAATAAGTCATTAGAGATCAGTTTGATCATTAAAAGATAAAATGTTTGATTGCACTGCACTCATTTTTTGTATATTGAATGAAATTAAATTTATACAACTAATTTTATTCTTTAATTGTTGACTGAATTAGAAAGAAAAGTATTTGGAAATGTAATGACTAAAACAATAATTGGTGCTGATCCTCCTGAAAATCCTGATACTAAAAATATCTTAGAAAATGAATTAGAAGTATTAGTAAAAGAATTAGGATCTAAATCAAAAGTAGATTTAGAAGAACTTTTAGAACAACAAAAAATTGCTGAAAAACATATCAACAGTAGACCTGGTGCAATGGCTTTAGCACAAAATAAAATTCAATTGTTTAACAAATACAACAAAAAATATGTTCAAACAATTAAAGAAAAACTAAATCCTTGATTTGTTTTTATTCTAAAAAAGATAAATTTAATCAAATTTTTCAGATTTTTTAACAAATCCACCATCTAATAATTAATCAGATGGTTTTAGATTTACCAAATCTCCTTTAGAATCATCAGATTTCTTTTTAACAAATCCACCTTCTACTGATTCTGGAGGTGGAATTTTTTTAGATTTACCTAATCCAATTGTTGTAATAATCACTGATGATAAAATGATAAAAAATATAATTTCAGTATACGCCTCTGCATTTGATAATCCCATTGTAACTGGATATGTTGCAAGTACTGCAGCTGCTAATCCTCTAGGTATCATTGAATTAGTAACAGATCTGTCTAATTTTGAAAATCTTTTTGTTAGTGTAATTTTTCCAATAAACGATCTTCCAAAATAAACAGCAACTGTCACTAAAATTCCAAATACGACATATTCTATTTTTCCAAAACTTGCCATTAATCCAACAAATACAAAGAAAAATGATCTCACCAAAAATGTTAATTGGTTATGTGTAGGATCATCTACTTCAATTCTTGGAAGCTTAAATCTTAGAATTCGTGCAAGATGATTTTTGTTTCCTAGCATTAAACCAAACACAAGTGCTGTTAAAGCACCAGATTCGCCCAACGAATTTGCCAAGAAGAATAAAACAAACAAAATTCCTAATGTTAACATGTATGCATGTTGAGCATTTCCTAATTTTGTTGAAACATACATCCATGGAATTCCAACACCAAATCCAAGAACTAAACCAACAATAATTGCCCTTCCTAATGTTTCCTCTAATGTTTGAAGATCAAAATGCCCTAAAAGTACAGCTTCGAATAAAATAAATGCAATAATTGTAGCCAAAATATCAGTTAAAGCAGATTCAAAACTTAACATTGATTTTGTTTCTTCTGAAATTTTGATATTTCTAACTAAACCAAAAACAATAGCTGAACTGCTTCCACCCACAATAGAACCTAATAGAATACTCTCTAACCACATCCATCCCAATGCATAATGAGTTGCAACTGAAATTATTACAACTGATAAAATAAAACCTAGAATTGCTAGAGTAAATGAAAAATGTGCAGTTTTTACAACATGTTTAATATCTAAATTTAATCCTCCATCAAACATAATAATTATCAAAGCTAGTGCTGCAAAGTACGGGACAACTTGAATTACTGTTTCTGCTTGTATTATTCCTAAAACAGGTCCAATAATTACACCTAGAACCATTAAAAATGCTACATCTGGAATTCCTGTTTTTTTAAAGAAAGCTTCTCCTGCAACTCCAAGAAAAATCACAACACCTGCAGCTAGTAATATCACATGAGCTGATGCAATTGGACCATCTTGAATAGATAATACCTCTATAGAATTTTGTAACACTAAAATTTTATCTAAAATTAAATTCAAATCAATGTTAGATAATGGAATTACATCTTCAATTTGCCCTTCAATTAAATTCAAAATAGATAAAATAATTAGATTCAATGACTGGGTACTATTTTATCTGGATAAAAGTTAAACTGGATTAATGTTCTAATTTAGCCTGCATCATTGGTTTTTAGATACACATTAAATCAACCTTTATGATATTTTTCTTACTTGAATGCAACAGAATCATTACGTGAGGATCATAAACAAATTCGCCGTTTAGATAAAATAATCATAAAATGCTACACAGAACTTTATGCAGGAAAAAATATCCCATTATCTGATATAAATAAAATTACTTTAATTATTGAGGAATTTTTAGATTCCATCCATTATTCAAAAGAAGAAGATTCCTATTTTCCTTGTGTCGCAAGTTATGATCATTTAAAAAAAGAGATCAAAGGATTACTGATAGAGCATGAATTTTCTAGAAGAATTGCATTACAGATAAAAAAACATCTGAAAAGATGGAAAGATGGAGAAGATGCAAGAGAACCAGTTGCTAGATTTTTAAAAACATATTCAATTTATCTAATGGATCATATGACTAAAGAAGAAAATTTTTTTGATGAAGCAGAATCAAACGTTCTTTCAAAAGAAGAAGAATTTGAAATGTTTGAACAATTTACATCATCTATGGTAACCTCTAAAAAAATTGAAGACTTGATTAAGGAAATACAATATTTAGAAAATCAATCTTGGTTTCAAAATTAACGTAAGCTCTTTATGGGTTGTTTGGATGTTTTAATTTATGAAACCCTTCATTCTTTGGATGACTGGTCTTCCTTGTTCAGGTAAGACTACCATCGTAAAAGATTTACAAAAAGATATTCCAAATTTGGCAATGCTCGATGGAGATGAATTAAGAGAATGGTTTTCTCCTAAGGATTTCTCAAAAGCAGGACGCGATGAACATAACAAAAAAGTAGCTCATTTAGCTAAACTTTTGTTAAAACATGGTGTCCCAAGTGCAGTATCTCTAGTTTCTCCATATCTTGAAAATAGAGAAAATGCAAGAGAAATTATCGATGCAGGAGATCAATTTGCAGAATGCTATGTAAAATGTTCACTTGAAAAATGTGAAGAGAGAGATGTTAAAGGAATGTATGCTAAGGCTAGAAAAGGTGAAATCAAAGGATTTACAGGAATTGATGATCCTTATGAAGCACCAGAAAAAGCAGATTTAGTAATTGATACAGAACATGATTCACTTTCAGATAGTGCAGATAAAGTAAAGGAATTTCTTAAATCAAGAAATTTACTCTAATTTTTTAAATTCATCAACAATCGTTTGATGAATAATTTTATTGGTTACTAAAATTCCGTTTTGATGAAAAACATCTTTGTTGTTATATGTAATGTCGTTTCCAGATATATCCGTCATTTTTCCACCTGCTTCAGAAATTATACAATATGATGCAGCTGAATCCCATTCTTTCATTTTATTTGTAGTTGTGATATATGCTTCAGCTTCTCCTGATGCGATTTTTCCAACTTTTAATGAACTTCCTACACTTGTGAAATCTTCAATTCCTAATTTTTTGATGAATTTTTTTTCTTTATCTGATAAATGATGTCTTGAACCAACAGTTCTACATTTTGGTAATTCTGATATTGTAGTTACTGTGATTTCACTCCATTCTCCGTTTGAATATCTAAATGATCCTTTACCCTTTTGTGCAACAAACAATGTTTTTTCAGTAGGCCATCCTATAACACCAAGAATTGGTTTTTTATTTTTTACAAGTGCAATCATTACAGTAAATTCACCAGTTTTATCAATAAAATCAGAAGTACCATCTAAAGGATCCACAATCCAAATTATTTCTTCTGATATTCTACTTTTATCATCATAATCTTCTTCAGATAAAATTTTATATTTTGTCTGAGAAAGGATCCTTTTGATTGTTTCATTACTTTTTAGATCTGCTTCTGTAATTGGAGAATCATCTTGTTTTGTAAATTTTTTAATTTCTCCTTGATAAATCTCTAAAATTGTATTTCCGGCATCTATTGCAGCATTTATTGCAATATCTAATTCTGGAAGTCTATCTAAAATAGGAATATCTTTCAATTGAATTTTCACTATGTTGTTAATTCTGGCTTCAATGTCCATGCAACTCCAAGTACAATAAATGGAATAGACATTACTCCTATGATTGAGATTACAATATTAAATTGTGTTTCTGAAACTTGTGGATTGTTAACTATCCATGGGAGAGGTAATGAAATAATTATCCAAATTATTCCTAATAATATAATTAATTTAGCCTTAGCTTTTTTACTTTTCATAATTTATTTACAATCAAGGTTGTATTAAATTCATATGAATTTATTTTATGGATTCTCCCCCGTCTACTGCTAATACTGCACCTGTAATCCAAGAAGCATCATCTGATGCAAAATACATTACTGCCTTAGCTACTTCATTAGGTTGCCCAATTCTACCAATTGGATGTTCATTATTCATGAATTCTTTGTCTTTTTGAGTTTTTAAAAATGGTTTTGTCATATCTGTATCTACAACCCCTGGACAAATACAATTTACTCTAATTTTATCTTTGGAATATTCAAGTGCCCAACATTTTGTTAGAACAATTAATGCAGCTTTTGAAGCAGAATATGCATCTGCATTAAATCCTTGATATGCTTTTAATCCTGCATCTGATGAAATATTAATTATTGAACCAGATGTTTTTTGTAAATAAGGAATCACTTCTCTAGTAAATCTAAATTGTCCCGTTAAATTCACATCTAAAACTTCATCCCATTCATTATCTTCAATTTTATGTAATTGTTTTATTTTTGGAAAGATTCCTGCATTATTTACAAGAATATCTATTCTTCCAAATTTCTTAACAGTTTTGCTTACAACATTTTTTACATCTTGTGTATTTCTAATATCACCTATAATTCCAATAGATCCAGAAATTTCTGATGTTGCTTTTTCTAATCTTTTCTTATCTTTACCAGTGATTATAACTTTAGCTCCATTTTCAGATAAAATTTTTGCAGTAGCAAAACCAATTCCTCTACTTCCACCAGTCACTATTGCAACTTTTCCAGATACTCTCAATAGCTTTTAGATAAAAATTTGTAATTAATAACTCAATCATAGTAAAATAGGTATAAAATATTTCAAATAATCTAATATAATTATATAAAATTTAAAATAAATTTCTAAAAAATTAATTCTATAGTACAAACTAACATTAAATAATATAATTTTTATCGATTTAAATTATTTGTCTCATAAAATAATACAAGAATGAAATACCAAGACGTTAATCACTAGATAAAACATCTCAAAATTTTAGTTTACGGTATTTTCACTTTAAATTTTTTATGATATCTACAGATACTGAACCCATAATATTCCCATTTGGATTAATTATAATCAAAATTTCTTGTTTTTCTAAAATTGAAAATACATCGTTTCCATTATAATTCCAAGTAAAATATTCTGAAACCTCAGTTTGGTGAATTGTATTTTCAAGTTTAAAGTCTTCAGAAAAATCAAAACTTTGTCCATTTAAAATTACAGACAAAATTTTCGGACTGCTTCCATTTGGAACAAATCTAAAATAATATTCACCTTCATCAATATGAAATGTATTTGTATATACTCCATCATAATACAAATCCGGACTTGCAAGTGTTATATGAAACACATTACTGTTTTTTCCATTAGGAGTTTCTAATGAAAAGTTTACTACAATTATTACTACTGCAATTACTATTGGAATAATCATATTTTTTTTATTCATTAATCGAAATCAATGATTCTATTATAAAAACAAATTTTTGTAATTATTTTTTTTATTTATTTTAATATTTTTAAAATGAAAAGTTATTTTATATTTGCTAATTTTTTATAATTTTAAGTTAATAAAATTCAACATTCAGTAAAGCATTTTTTACATTTTATATTAACTACATTTTATTACAACAAATTTATGCCTAATCTTCATAATAAATGGATAAAACAAACAAAACCAGGAATTTCTGATAAAATTAATGATACTATCAAGCCTAAAGGCGCTCTTAAACCACGAGTTGAGTCTGGAATAAAAAAATTACAATTACAAATTAAAAAATTGGATACATTACTTGCTAGTTTAAAAGATCGTGATGCAAAATTATTTCAAAGAATTGTTGATGCAACTCAAAATCATGATACTCATACAAGTAAAGTTTTAGGAAATGAATTAGCTGAAGTTAGAAAAGTTACAAAAATTATGAGTAGTGCTAGAATTGCATTAGAACAAATTGAATTAAGATTAACAACATTTAGTGATCTTGGTGATACTGTAGTAGCTATAATGCCAACTATGGGATTAATGAAGAATTTAAAATCATCTTTAGGAAAAGTAATGCCTGGAGCAGAACAGGAAATTGGACAAATGGCAGAAATGCTCGGTGGATTTATGACTGAAAGTTTCTCAGGTGATGCTACATTTGGAATGGATGAAACTACAAATGCTGAATCTGAAAATATTCTCAAAGAAGCTGCTGCAGTAGCTGAAAGTTCTGCAGGTCAAATGTTTCCTTCAGTTCCAAATAACAGTCAAGAAACAACTGCCAAATTTCTTTAATTTAAAATTTAATTTTTTATAGAATCTCTAGATTCTTTTACTTGTTTAACCCTGTTTCCTTCTTCTTCAATAATTTTATCTACTCCTGATAACTTTTCTCTTAAATTATTAATTATTATTCCAACTTCATCGGCTTCAGTTTCTACCTGTTTTCTTTTATTAGCAAGTTCTTGAATTCCTCTATTTTCTTCATCGATATATTCACTAACTTTTTGAAGTTTTTCTTTAAGATTTTTAATATCTACTGATTCTTCCTCGATATCTTTTTCAAGTAAAGTTCTCTTATCTTTAAGATTCTTAATCATCAAACCAACATAATCTATCGCATCTTCTAATTTTTCACGTTTACCCATTAATTCTCCAATCCCAATTTGACTAGAATTAACTTCAGTTTTCTCTATTTCATCCTCATTGGAATTTTCTTCTATTCTTTCTTCCACCATTTCTTCTCCATCATTCTTGAATTTATCAAACATTTTATGATTACCTTTTTAAAATAAGAATAAAAAGTTACCATGAATCTCAAAACTGACCTTGTGAATGATTTTAATCAATAAAAAGGTAAAATTATGATTTTATCACTTTTCTTCTAATTGAAACACTGTTCCGCTATGCGTTCCGCTATGGAATTTCATAATGTTCCTCATTAACTAATCAATTCTATACTATTACATGTCAAAACAACAATACAGGTCCGAAATGGGCATAATGGGTGATATTTTAGATGTTACCGCTGATGGTGGTCGTGATGGAATAATTGTATCTGCAATCTCTAGAAAAGCTAATCTCTCTCACTATGCAGTACTAGACAAATGTGAGAAACTGGTAGAAGCAGGCTTAGTAGATTCAATCAAAAATGACAGAAACAGAATCTTTCAAATTACTGAAAAAGGATTACATTTCTTTCAGGAATTTAAGAGATTTCAAGGACTAGTAGAGAGTATGAATCTAAGGTATTGATTCAAATGAATCTTGAAATTGTACCCATTTCTAGAAAAGAGTTTCTTAAAGAATATGGAATACTTTTTGTAAGGAATAATTGTATTTTCTACACAATGGTAAAAGTATCTCTTTTGATAGCTAGTGTGATTATTGTAGCTGTGATGATACCAATTCATTCTTCATTAGGTTCTTCTAGAACACTAGATCTGATCGTTTATCCTGATGGTTCTACTCATATTTCTACACAAATTGATGTAGATCCTCTTGCAAATAACTATGAGCTTGAACTTTTTGGAAGTACAATTGATAATTTAGTAGTTGTTGATGAAAATGAATTTTTACTTGATGTTGATATATTAGATGATTCTGCATTAATTACAACTTTTGGTTCATCTATAATTTTTGTTGATTATGACATTCATGATTTAGTATCTAAACAAAGTAGAGTTTGGACATTTTCTTTAAATTCTCCTTCTGATTTTACATTACTCTTACCAAAAAATTCAGCAATTGTAGGTATGACCAATCTTCCTATTGATATGCAATTAATTAATGAACAAAATCTATTAACTTTATCCAGTGGTGAAACTGAAATTGATTATCTCTTCAGTACAAATAACATTTTTACTCCTTTAGAACAAACTGACACAACTCTGAATTTTGATTATTTTCTTTATCTTTTAATTGGTGGAATAGTAATTATCATCATTATAATAGTACTAATTACTAAAACCAAACGAAAATCTGTAAAATCGATTTCTGAAACAAAAATAATTGATCCTATACAAAAAAATGAAATAATTGATACTGAAACAATTTTTAAATTAAAACCAAATATTCGTGAAGATGATAAAGAAATAGTGAAATTTATTTCTAGTAAAGGAGGGCAAGTATTTGAAAGTGAATTACGAAAAAAATTCTTACAACCAAGAACTACTATGTGGCGTGCAGTAAAAAGGTTAGAACGTAATGGAATCATTGAGATTGAAAAGAAAGATCTTCAAAATTTAGTAAAATTACGAAAGAATATTGAGGAAGAAGAATGAATACATTAACATTTTTTGTAATATTTGTATTAGTTTTTGGAATATTATTTACATCATTGATTAATGATGTATATGCACAAAATGATCCTGATATTTTAATACATATTGCTACACAAGCTGATAAACAAATCCAAAATCAATTAAATGAAATATTCAATAATTCCATCCCTGTTGAAATTAAATTATTATATGATAAAGGACATTTATCTGTAAAATCATTAAAAAATTCTTTACCTGATGATGTAGAGAAATCAAAAAAAGATTTTCTTACAGCAATGAAATCGTTTAAACAAATCTCTAAAATAATTTCAAAATCAACTTCAACAACAAAAATTACTACATCTGAAACATCTGAAATAGATTTTTCAAGCCAACTTGATAGATTAGAAAAATACATTAAAACTCTAAAAACTATTTCTAAAAAACATGATACTTCAGTAGATTTCACGAAAGTTTATGATTTGTTCAAAGATGCAAGGAATCAAGTTAATAATGGAGTCGGGAATCCTTCTGAGACTATTGATCAGTTAAAATATCATATCATTTCTATTGAGGAAAAAATTCGTAATTCTTCATCACATGGATTATCTGATAGAATCAAACAATTTGTAAATAAACAAGTAAATTCTATTGAAGAAAAATTAGAAAAAGCATTAGAATCTGGTGCTACTAAAACCCAAATTGATAAAGCTCATAAATTAATTGAAGAAATTAGAGATTTAATCTCAAAAAATCAGATTAGTGATGCAAAGATAGTTTTTCATGAATTAAACAAATTATTGAGAAACATAGAACTTTCAGTTGATTAGATAACATAAGCTTCATATACATTTTCTAAACAATTTGATCATTGGCATCTAAAGCAATTACCATTGGAGTAGGAATTCCAATGATTATAGTTGGTGCTTTAATGGTATGGTTATGGGCTCCAATTGAAGGAGATTTACAAAACCAAATAGAATTAGTTGGGAGTACTATTGGAATTTTAGGCGTAGTGTTCTTTATTTCAGGATTATTTTATTCAAAAGAACCTGTCATGCATTAAAAGCTCATTGAATAAATAATGAAAAAATTTAAGATTATTACTTGAAAGTAAGATTATTTGAAATATTCACATCAGTTGAAGGAGAAGGAATTCTTTATGGAACAAAAACTCTTTTTGTAAGATTAGCAGGATGTCCATTCACTTGTTTTTATTGTGATACTAAAGAATCTCTACCCCTTGATTCTGGTACAGAATACACAATAGAGGATGCAAATCAATTGATTGATTCTAATCTAAAAGAACAAACCTACAAAGTAAATTTCACAGGAGGAGATCCTTTAATTCAATATCAAGCAGTTGCATTACTTGCAAAGCATATGCAAGAGAAAAAAATCCCAACATATCTTGAATCTTCATGTTTTGATATTGATAGATTCAACCATGTTTTACCATTTTTTGATATTATTAAAATTGAATTTAAAACAAAAGATTCTGATTTTGTAGATTCTAATCATTATAAAAAATTAATCAGTCATACTCTAAAATGTCTTGCATCATCAGTAAAATCAAAGAAAACAACTTTTATCAAAATTGTAGTCAGCTCCAAAACAAAACCAAATGAATTTCAAGAACTTACAAACCAAATTTTCAGTTTGATCTCTAAAAATAATATTGATGGATTTATTATTCAACCAAGTTATGGTATTTCAGAACCATCATTAGATCTTTTACTAGAATTATATGATATTGTATATCCACATTACATAAATGTCAAGGTTGTTCCCCAATTACACAAATTTATTGGTGCACCTTAGATTAACATAAACCTAAAAATCTAATTAGGTTCAAATACTAGAAAAATTTGTTAATAATAATATGGATGAAGATCGTGTAAAAAAACTTGTAAGAGAATTGATCATCGAAGTAGGAGAAGATCCAACTCGTGAAGGTTTACGGGAAACTCCTGAAAGAATAGCAAATATGTATAAAGAAATCTTTGGTGGATACGATTCTGATTCAGAACTTGCTGTTCAATTTTCAGAAGATTCTGATGTAGTTATTGCACGTGATATTCAGTTTTATTCAATGTGTGAACATCATATGTTACCATTTTTTGGAAAAATTCACATTGCTTACTCACCAAATGGTAGAGTTTTTGGAATATCAAAACTTGTAAGATTGGTTGAAAAATATTCAAAAAGATTACAAATTCAAGAACGATTAACAAAAAATATCGCAGATGAATTATTTTCTCAAGGAGTAAAAGGTGTTGTAGTATTAGCAGATGCTGAACATCTATGTATGAAAATGCGTGGTGTTAGAAATAATGCAACTCTGTCTTCATCAGCATTTAGAGGAATTTATGAAAATAAGGATGAAAAACAAGGCATAATGACTCTGATTAGAAAACGTACTTCAGATCCTTTCATTTAGATAATACTGAAAAATTAAATAATCAAAATTTTTGATAATTAACATGGGAGTACATCCAAATATTCACATTCCAAAAGAATCTTGGCCTCATTGGACGTGGTATGCAATTGAATGTGTAATTGTTATTGCAGTTTCATTGTTAGCTTCTAGAGAAATTACTGATTCTATTGAAGGATTGACTCCTGAAATTCAAAATTATTTATTCATAGGTAACATGGGAATTTTCTTTCTTGTTTGGTATGTAGGACTAAGACGAATTATTTTAACAAAATTTCTTCGTAATGGTTATTAAATTCATTTAAGATATCTTGTCTTATCTTTAATTCCAGCTTTTGTAAATGCAATTTTTCTGTTGTTACATGATTCACATATACCACAATGGAATTTTTTATTTGTATAACAACTCCAAGTCTTAAAAATGGAATCTCCTAAAACTTTAATTCCAGATTTTAATAAATCACTTTTTGCTAATTTTTCTCTATATGGTGACCAAATTTTAATACTTTTACGTAATTTTGAATTTATTCCATCAATTTCTCCTTGATTAAATGCAGATTCTAATTTTTTTGCAAAAGTTGGTCTACAATCTGGATAATGTGTATCCCCTGTATGAGCACCGTATACTACAAGAGAAGCACTAAGTGTAAATGCCCACGCTGATGCTATTGATAAAAATACTGCATTTCTAATTGGAACTACGATTGAATACTCAAATTTGTTAGGTATCTTTCTTTTTTTGCTTGTTAAAACATTTGAATCACCATACAAATCTTTCATAAAACCAATATCAACTATTTTGTGTTGTTTCAACTTTAATTTTTTTGCAAAAGACTTTGCAGCAGCAATTTCCATATTTGCTTTTTGTCCATATGAAAATGTTATTCCATACAAATCATATTTTGATTTTAAAAATGAAGATGCACAAACAGAATCTATTCCTCCACTAAAAACAATAACTGCTTTTTCCATAAATAATCATCCATTTTTTATTTTATGTATTGCACCATTACTTGGTTTACAAATTATTGTTTGACATTTTGTATTTACAGATGCAAATCCTTTTGTCATTGCTAAACTAATTCTGTTTAAATCTGAAGATTTTTTTGAAAATGCTATTACTGAAGGCCCTGCCCCACTAATTGTTACCCCCAATGCTCCTGCTTTTAGAGCATTAGATTTAACTTTTACAAATCCTGGAATCATATGTTGTCGTGCAGGTTCTACAATTGAATCTACAATTGATTTTCCAATTAATTCTGAATCTTTTTTCATAAATCCTACAACAATTAAAGCAGCATTTGATAAATTTGAAACACTATCATTAAGATTTACATTTTTTGGAATTGCCCCTCTTGCAACTTTAGTTTTCTTTTTTGGAACAATTATTTTTGGTACTGCAATACACATTCTCAAATCAGTTGGTGGATTTATTTTAATTACATTTAGAGCATTAGTTTTTACAATTACAAATCCACCTAAAACAGAAGCTGCAACATTATCATAATGAATAGTTCCTGCACTTGCTTTTTCTCCACTTCCAGCAAATTCTACTAAAGAATTTTTATCTAATTTTAGTTTAAATAATTTATCAAATGCTACTGCAGCTGCAGCTGCAGAGCCTGCACTACTACCCATTCCAAATCCTGCTGGAATACCTTTTTTGATTTTTATTTCAATACCGTTACTAACTCTAAATTTTTTTTTCATATTTTTTACAACTAAACCTGCAGTATTATTTTCTGGATTTGTTGGAATGTCTTCATCTGTAATTATTCTAATACCTTTTTTGATTTTAGTGAGTGTTATTTCATCAAAAAATGCATCTATTGCTAATCCAAATACATCAAATCCTGGACCCAAATTTGCAGTTGATGAAGGAGCTTTAACAGTAATACTTGATACCATCAATCTTCTACCTCTTCACCCAAATTAAGAATTCTACTCAATGCTCCCTCTAAATTGATGTAACCATTACCGGTAACATTTGAAACTGGAATCAATCCTTGGGCAAACCCACTCAAGTTTAACCCTCGTAAAATATTTGTAGTTAGTGCATAAGTATCTCCATCAGTTTCCTTTGCAATTGCATTTTCTAATGCATCCAAACTAGTTGTCCATTTCAGTATCTCTTTTAATTTTTCTCCAATAATGTCTGTTTTAGTTAATACATTAATTGTTGGTAAATTCAAACGTAATCTAATTGACGTAGCTAATAGTGCAATTGAAACAAAATTTACTGGTGATGTAATCAATGATCCATCAAATAGAAAAATACTTGATTTATTTTCAGATGAAATATTTTCTATAATAAATCGTCCACTAGAACGATATGCAAATAGTTCAATTTGACCAGGTGTATCCACTATTAAATAATCGGGATTAACTGTATTAACCTCATTTTGAATATCATCTATTTTTGAGGCAATCAAATCATTTGCCATCACTAATGCTCCATTAGGACCTAATTCGTATTGTTGCATAATAGAAACATAATCAACATGATCTCTAACATCAATATCACAAGTATATGGCATTTTTTCTACACCTGGATCTAAATTCAAAACAGCTGCAAAAGCACCATTTTTTGTATAGTATTCATATAGCTTTGATGATAGAAGTGATTTTCCTGAACCAGCAGTTCCAGAAACAAAAATTGTTTTCAACTCTATGATTCATTATTTCCTTGTATTTCAAACTATTTCAAAATGAATAATTTATAATTAAATCAATTTATGCCTGTTTTTTGTATTGATCTGTTAATTAAAAGACATTTGCTTAACTTTCATATTTGAATCCAAGAAAATTATTTTATGAATTGGCGATTAGTTGCAATACCTATTACAATAATCCCTATTTTGATAATTGCAATTCAATTTGACATTAAAATTGATGATATTTTGGCTATTGGATTATTTCCATTTATTGGAGCAATAGTTGCAATGATGATTAAACTAGGCTTACAAGGAATAAAATTTGCATATATTACAAGAAAGTATCTTGGTAATTCTGATTCTTTTTTTAAATTAGTTGGTGTTAGAGTTGGAAGCGAATTTATCAAATTTACGACACCTATGTTTATTGGAGCAGAATTTGTTGTAATTTATTATTTAAAGAAAAAAGGTATTGAACTTTCAAAAGCTACATGGATTGCACTTGTTGATATTGTAACTGAAGTACTTGCAGCAGGTTTGTTGTCCATGTTGGCTGGAATAATTGCATTGTTGAATGGTGCATATATTGTAGGAATAGTTATTCTGGCTACTAGTGTTTCTATTACATCTTTATGGATGGTTATGTTTTTCTTGTCTTCTAAACATACGTTTCAAGTTCCAAATATTTTAGAAACTCTTGTTAAAAAACTAGGAAAAGAAAAAGGAACTAAAATTATTGATCAAACAAATTCTTGGATGAAAGAAACATGTACTATGATTAGAGAAAATATACAAACCCCACAATCTAAAAAAATATTTACAATTTCATTCTTACTCTCACTTGTATCTTGGTCATTTTATGGAATTTCTTTTATGATTATTGCAATGGGAACAGGATACATTATTAGTATTTTTGATTCAATTATGGCAGTAATGGGTGCAAATGCAATTGGTAATTTGCCTATAACAATAGGGGGATCTGGATTAGCAGAATTTGGAATTGTAGCATTTCTTAATAATTTAAATCCATTTGACTTTACAATCTCTAAAGATATTGTTGCATGGGATGCAGTTATCGGATGGCGAATTGCAACATATTATGTTCCAATTGTAGTTACATGGTTACTATTAGTAAAATTAGCCTTGAGTAAAATCTCAAAACCACAAGCAACATAGAAACCACTTTATCTTTGAATATTTTTTTCAATTCATGAATTTTAAAAATAAGGTTGTTTTAATTACTGGTGCATCGTCCGGAATTGGAAAACAAACTGCTATTGAATTTACAAAAAAAGGAGCTAATCTTATTTTAGTTGCAAGAAGAAAAAATAAACTTGAATTAATTGCAAGTGAATTAGAAAAGTTTGATACTACAATTCTTGTATGTCAATGTGATATTTCTGATAAAGTCCAAGTAAAAAAAATGTCAAATATTGTTTTAGAAAAATTTGGTACTATTGATATTTTAGTAAATAATGCTGGGTTTGCAATTTATGGCTCTGTATCTGAACTTACTATTGATGAAATTGAATCACAAATGAAAACTAATTATTTTGGGATGATTTACTGCATCAAAAATTTCCTTCCATCTATGCTAAAGAAAAAATCTGGACACATTGTTAATGTTGCATCTGTTGCAGCAAGTTTTGGTTTACCTGGAATTGCATCATATTGTGGATCAAAATTTGCTATGTTGGGATTTTCAGAAGGACTTAAACATGAATTGAAAAATTCTGGAGTTGGAATTACGGTTATAAGTCCAATTATGGTAAAAACTAACTTTTTTGATCATCCATCTTTTGAAAAAATGTCAAATAATTCTTCATTATTCTTAAGTTCTAAAACTGTAGCAAAATCGATTTTACAAGCATCAAATTCTCCAAGATTAGAAATTATTGTTCCTTCTTTTGCACGTAGTGTAATTTGGTTAAAAAATACATTTCCATATTTGATTAATCCACTCATAGGAAAATTTTTCAAAAATATATAATTCTGAAAAATTACATTAATTATTCTTCAACATCAGTATCTACAGTCTCATTAGAGCCTACATCCATTAATTCTAATGATTTTAGATCAAATTGAAAAATTGCACTCATTTCAATTTCTTTTTCCTTCTCTAAAAACTCTGTTACTTTTTTACTTAATGGAGCTTTATGTTGATCAAAAATAAATTCATACACTTCACCTTTTAACAAATCATCTATCTTGATGTCTTTTGCTACATCCATTGTTACAATATGTCGTCCGTCTTCAAGCACATCATACAATTGAACATCTATTTTATCATCATCATAATAAAATTCTAAAATATATCCTGTTTTTTTCATTTCTACAGGCTTCTTAAATTTTGCATTCTGAATTTCATCAGTTACCCATTCTGGAATTTCTTCTTTCTTTTTTACCATTCTGACTCTACTAATTTTCTACTTTTTCTTTTTTACTTTTTGACCACCATTCAAGATAGTCATCATGTTTATCGTCACGTGTTCTTTCTTTTTGATTTAATTTGAATCTAATATCTGAAATTTCTTCTCTAGTAGCATATAGTCCACATCGTTTACAAATGAAATGCCTTCTATTTTTTTCATCCATTTTCATTGGAATATCAATCTCATCAAATAATTTGAATAAATCTTCTCTACCTCTTTCTTCTTCAGGTGTTTCTTCTTCATACTTTGCTTGTATTTTCTTTTTCTCTCTTGCTGTACATTCAGGACAATTAGGCACTAAGTTCTAGCTTAATTTTTTCCATAAAAGCGTTCCCACATTATTTTTTGATCGATTTTAATCTGACACGCGGATTTTTTCATCATCCCTTTCGGTCCGTTCGCCCATCGAAATCCCGCGTGCCAGATGAGCAAAATTATTAGAATAATGCTTTATCTCTTTTCTTCTAAGATTTCAGCAGCAATTTTTGCTGAATTTTCTGCACCTTTAGGAACAAAATTCTTTGAAAATTCTTTTAGATTATCTTCAAAATCCACGTAGTTTTCTTTGATATTTGAAATCGCGTGTATTACTTGTTTTGTTTTTATTGCTAAAACCCCTAATTTTTTTTCTTCAGCCCATTTGATATTATTTGTATGTTCATCATAAATTGGTATTCCAATAATTGGTTTTGATTTACCACCCATTATTTCACCCATTACCGTATGAGAACCATTTACTACTGCATATTTACATAAATTCAAAATTGTATCTTTTTCTTGTTCTGAAAGAAAACCAATATCAATTTGTATCCAATCAATTTTTTTCTCAAAAGCATCAAAAATTGAATATTTTTTTCCATCTTTTCCTGTAACAATATCAATTTTTGATTCATTTCTTGCATGTGAAATTATTCTTTTTTCATTTTTCATTTCATTTTGATGAAAAACTTCTTCATACCGTTGCCCAGTTCCATCATTTGTTGATTTGTTTCCTGTTCTCATCCAATACCCAAACTCATTATTTTTAATCAATTTTTCTAGAACTGTTTCATCTTTATTTTTAATTAAGTTATTATTTGTAAAATGTCCAACATACACAATTTTCTCTTCAGATTCTTTAATGAAATTTAGATTATATTCACACATTGTGTATGGTGGAGGAGAATCTGCAACAAGAATCTTTGAAGCTTTATTGATTTGTTTTGCTATAAAAATTAAAGATGGGTAAAGATATGATCTTGAATTATATAATTTTGGTCTGAATTGATTTGTTACAAATAGACTTGGAATATTTCTATTATTTGCTAAGATATTTGAACCCATATCGCCATCATTTATCACCAAATCAAATTTTTCTTTATTGTATAATTTTCTCTCTTCTCTTAAATAATTTATAATTTGTTTGATTAATGAAGGATTATTTTCAATTGGCAGTAGAATATTCATCAATGATTTTGAAACACTAGGACCAAATTTTCCGTCAATTGGGGTTGGCATTAAAATTTCATGAATTTTCTCCCTTTTCTCTGGAAATTTCTTTATCAGTTTTTCGTAAACATGATCTTTACTTGAAAAATGTACTTCTAATTGATCTTTAATTTGTACTGTTAAAGCATCATTTAGTCTCATCATGCGAGAATAATGACCACTACCCCACGGATAGATGAATTCTCCTATTTTGAACACAATAAAAGAATCAGTATTTCCTGTTTAAATTCTCAATGATTTTCTTCTAAAGAATCTAAAATATCATGAATATTATTTGGTCCAATTTTGACTACAATGCTTTTTTTTGATTTAATACTCTTTTCTACTTCTTTTTTCAAAAAAGTAATTATTTCATTAGAACTTGTCGAAATTATTTTTTCCAATTTTTTAATACTCTTTTCTAATCCTATTTCTTTTGCATCATAAAATAATTTAGAATCAACTCCTGTAAGTGGCATAATTGGAATTTTCTTTTTTTCAAATACTTTTTTTAATGAATTGTCTATGAATTTTGAAGAAAATATTAATGGAGATAAAGATAGTGATATTTTATAATTAGGCTCATTTAACATTATTTCTAAAATTGAGTTTACATAAATTAAGTAATTATTTATTCCACTTGATTTTATTTTTAACCAAAAAAATTCTAATTCAATTTTATCTTGAACTAATCTTGGTATAATTTGATTGATCATTTTTGCTAAATTCATTAATTCCGATTTTTGTCTATAGCAAACAATAATTTTAACATCATAACCTTGTTTTATTGTTTCAAAACATGAAATAGCAGATAATTCATCATAAATTGCACAGATTGTTTTTTCTTTTTGTACTTGACATGGAATTCCACCATTTCCTTTATCAGAAAATATTGATATGTATGCATGATTTTTTGTCAAAAAAGCGTATAACATCTTATCATATTTTTTATTTGTTCCCGGATGAGCTCCTAATTTTGATTTTTTTTCTATAATGTTTGATGTTGCAGCAATTTCTATATCCTTTATCATAAATCCTTTTGATATTCCTTCTACACTAACTAAAAATTTTTCACCTTTTAACAATAAATTTCCACTAATTGATGTGATCTCAGAAACAATTTCTTCAAATTTATTTTTTATTTGTTTTGCAATTATTATTTTTTCAATTCCAAAAAGTAAGTTAATTGTAGTTGATGTAAATACTGGATCATTTGCATCTATCAAAATTATGTTTCCATCACGTTTAACAGATTTGAACTGTTGATTTTTCATCCTAAGAATTTTTTTGATGTTTAAAATAAGCTCTGGAATTTTATTTTTTGAAAATACTGTTGGAAAAACTACAACATATGATATTTTATTCATATTTCCTATTTTGTAATCCACTTGTTTATAATTTAGGATAAGTCTTCGGGCAATCAATATAAAACAAATATTTCAAAACATATTGTGGTAAAATTCACACAAGATCAAGTTGATCAACTAAATTTAAAAATCAAAACAACCGATGAAGCTATTCAATGGGTATCTGATAATTTACATCCTAAAGTAGCTAAAGCATCAAGTTTTGGTGCAGAGGATGCAGTTGTAATGGATATTATGTTAAAAATCAATCCAAAATTTCGATTTTTTACGTTAGATACGGGAAGATTACCTCAAGAAACTTATGATATCATGGATATTTTAAGAAAAAAATACAATATTTCGATAGAAGTATTGTTTCCTGATACAAGAGAAGTAGAAAAAATGGTTTTAGAAAAAGGAATGAATCTTTTCTATGAGAGTATTGAAAATAGGAAATTATGTTGTGAAATTCGTAAAGTTCACCCCATGAATAAAATGTTGAATACTTTAGATGGTTGGATAACTGGATTAAGACGTGATCAGACAAAAGTTAGAGAAGAAGTGACAATGTTTCAAATAGATTATGGACATGGTGGAATTTTAAAAATTAACCCAATAATTGACTGGACTTGGGATCAAATTCAAGAATATATCAAAAAAAATAATCTTCCGTACAACAATCTTCTTGACAAAGGGTTCCCAAGTATTGGTTGTGAACCTTGTACTAGAGCAATAAAACCAGGTGAAGATCTTCGATCTGGTAGATGGTGGTGGGAACAAGGTGAACATAAAGAGTGTGGCCTTCATATAGAGCGTAAAAGTACGGATTAACATGTCTGAGAATAATTCAATCAAAGCACATGGTGGAGTACTAGTAAACAGAATTAACAAAATTGATCCTATTGGATTATTCTCAATTACGATTAGTGAAGATCTTGCAAATGACGTAGAAAATATCGCAGATGGAATTTTTAGTCCTTTAGAGGGATTCTTAGGTCAACAAGATTTTGAAAGTGTTGTATCTCATGGAAGATTAACAAATAATTTGGCATGGACTATTCCAATTGTACTTGATGTTGATAAAGAAATTGCTTTAAAAATGAAAGAAGCAAAAAATGTTTTGTTACAAAATCCAGATGGAATTGGAGTTGCCGTATTACATGTTGATGAAACATTTACTTTTGATAAAGAAAAAACAGCTCAAGGAGTCTATGGTACTAATGATTTCTCACATCCAGGTGTTGCATATACAATGTCAATGAAAGATTATTTGGTTGGAGGAAAAATTGATTATATTCAAAGACCTGCAGATACTGAAATTCGAAAAAATAGATTAACCCCAATTCAAACTAGAGAAGCATTTGAAAAAGCTGGATGGAAAACAATATGTGCATTTCAAACTAGAAATCCACCACATGTAGCACATGAAATGCTACAAAAAACATCAATAACTACACGTGATGGCGTATTTGTAAATCCAGTAATTGGTAAGAAAAAATCTGGTGATTTTGTAGATGAAGTGATTGTAAAATGTTATGAAACTATGATAAAATCATACTATCCAGAAAATAGATGTAAACTTGGAACATTACACACACAAATGAAATATGCAGGCCCAAAAGAGGCAATACATCATGCAATTATGAGGCAAAATTATGGATGTACACATATCATTATTGGACGTGATCATGCAGGTGTTGGAAAATTTTATGATCCGATGGCTGCACAAAAAATCTTTGATGATTATCCAGAACTAGAAATTTCCCCGGTCTTTTTCCCGCCCTTCTTTTATTGTAAGAAATGTCTTACATACACAACTCCAAAGGCATGTCCACATGATAATGATGTTAAAGAACAAATCAGTGGAACAGCACTAAGAGAAATGATTCAAAATGGTCAAGCTCCTTCTGAGTTTATTTTAAGACCAGAAGTAGCAAAAGTAATTTTAGATCATCCAAAACCATTTGTTGATTAGATTTTTATTCAATCAAACTAGATTCAGTTTGTGAAGTATATTCTTACACTGGTTTTGTTAATGGGATTTTTAATAACTCCAGTATTTGCTCAAGAAGAAGTAAAAAATCCTTCACTAATTATTGATTCAGTTGAAATTCCTGCAGAACAATTCAACTCAGTATTACGAGATGTACCAATAGTTAAACTTGAAGATGTCCATGCTATTAGCTGGCAAGTAACAATTGATAATAATTTACTATATGCAAATCCTGATGGAAATGCTGTTTTACGATTATACCATCAAGAATCTGAAGATAGATTCATTGAAGTGGGAATGGGATCTCAACCTGACAATAAATTTTGGGTTGCTGTTGCAACTGAAAAAGAAGGATACATTGTGGTTCACAAAGATTTGGATAGAGGTTGGTATCCTGAAACAAAATCTATCATATCATACACTGACAAAGCAGGATTAACTGTTAATAATGGTGCAAGAATCGTTGTGACTAATTTAGATATTGGACAATTTGCAATTGATTCGTATTCTGTTCATGGAAAAGAAGGCACAACTGATCCTCCTGCAGTAAATTCTGGAATCTTAATACTTGATTTTTTGTCTGGTGATCCTGCACAAAACATTTTTGCATTTTTCCCATTTTATGTAGCAGCAGGTATTGGAATTATAGTTGCAGTTTTGTTTCTAACTAAGAAGCGAACTTAGTTTTGTAATACTTACAATTATTTTTAATCTTACACACATCACACATTGGAGAAATTGGTTTGCAAATATTTTGTCCGTACATTACAAATGTATCATTAATATCAATCCAATACTTTTTTTTAATTTTTTTCATTAACTCCTGCTCTGTTTCTTCAGGATTTTTTGTTTTGACTAATCCTAATCTATTTGAAATTCTATGTACATGAATATCAACAGGAATTGCTGGTTTTTCAAATGCATATACTAATACACAGTTTGCAGTTTTACGACCAACTCCTGGTAATTCCACTAATGTATCTAAATCGTCAGGAACTTTATTTTTGTATTTTAAATTAATTATTTTTGCAACTTTGATTATTCTTTTTGATTTTACACGAAAAAACCCGATAGATTTTATTATTTTCTCTACATCTTTAACTTTGGCATTTGCAAGTTGTTTTGGATTTTTATATTTTGCAAACAATACTTTGACTGCTTTTGTTGTAGCTTCATCCTTGGTTCTTGCAGAAAGAATTGTCCCAATTAGAATACTAAATGGACCTGTTTGAGCATCATGAAGATCTCTTAATGCTGTAATCCTTGGAGGTCTTACAGCATTCATTGTATTTGTCATTCCACGGAGAATTTTTTCCATTTCAATCTGAAAAATTACATACAAGTATTATAACTGTAATAATAAATAATTTTTATTGGAATTAACTAGAGAAGAAGAATCTGCACTCAAAGGAGAACATGGTGAAACAATGCAGATGGCATATCGTATACTTGTTGCAACAGGTGAGGCAACTGATGCTGAAAAATTAATCCCAATTGAATGGACTCATCTTTCAGGTGTAAACTATAATACAATTGGTGACGCAGGAGAAGAATTTCTTTCTAATGTTAGCAAAGATGCACGAGTCAAAGTAAAAACAACTCTTAATCCAATGGGATTCGATATTGATAATGTTTCAGACTATGACCTAGATGAGAATTTTGTCTCAAAACAACTTTCCATAAAAAATTCTTATGAAACAATGGGTGTTATTCCATCTTTTTCATGTATTCCATACGAAATTTTTGATATTCCAAAAAATGAAACTCAAGTTGCATTTGCTGAAAGTAATGCTGCAATCCATGCAAATTCTTATGATAATTTAAAAACAAACAAGGAAAGTGCCTTTAGTGCTTTAGCTAGTGCATTAACTGGAAAAAGTCCAAATTCTTCTTTACGTAAGGAAGATACACCAAACATTACAATTAACATGAAAATAAAAAATCCAAATGAATTATCATATGGAATGCTTGGATTTTTTGCAGGTAAAGTTGGAAATACATCTGTAAATATTTCAGGTTTATCAAACATGGATAATCGACAACAAAAAGCAATGTGTGGAGGTATGGGTACATCAGGTACTTGTGCTAAATTTATTTTTGGAGATGGTGATTCTGATTGTGAAAAAATAGATTTTGATGAAAAAGAATTACAAAATGTCCATGATGAACTAAACACTGCAGAAAATGGTGATATTATTACCCTTGGTAGTCCTCAATTAGGATTAGAAGAAGTTACTGAATTAACTCAAAAATTAAAGGGACGTTCATTTAAAAAAAGATGCATGGTATTTACTCCTAGAACTGTTAAAGTACAAATGCAAAAATTGGGATATACAAATGAATTAGAAAGAGCTGGATGTGAAATTCTTTCTGATTGTTGTACATGTCTTACTCCATTAATTAATAAAGACAATGTTGATGTAGTTACAACAAACAGTATCAAAGGTGCATTTTATCTAAAAAATTCTAATGGTGTTGGTGTTAATCTAAAATCATTATCACAAATAATTAAAGATGAGACAAAATGAATAAGGTTTTAGTTGCAGGCAAAGTTAGTGGTACTGTTTTAAAATCAAAAGATTCTATCAATTTTTTGGGGACTGTTGATAAAAAAACTGGAATAATTAGTGACAAGAATCATGATCTATATGATAAATCACTAAAAAATTCAATTCTAGTATTTCCATCAGGAGTGGGAAGTAGTGTTGGAGCATATACAATTTATTCAATAAAATCAAATAATGTTGCACCTATAGCAATGGTTTGTCAAAAAGCCGATCTTACAGTAGCTACTGGCTGCGCATTAGCAAATATACCATTAATTGTAATTTCAAATAAAGAATTTTTTTCACTTAAAGATGGAATGAAAATTTTACTTGATACTGAAAATTCTAATCTAATTCTTCATCAGTAAAATTTTGTATTTCAGCATTTCCTGTATTGACTTCTTTAATCTGACTCTTCCCTGCAGGCATAATTCGTACAAAATCATCAATACTAATCTTTTTTGTAATTTCATCATAAATTTTTGAAAATTCTATTCTGATTTTTTTAGCAGCATCAACCATTTCTAATCCATGTGGCTCAATTATGGCATAACAGATAGAATTTTTCTTAATTGTTTCAGGTGGTCCACATGTTAATGAATATCCATCTTCTTGCGGAATAAGTCCAACTGCTAATTTGAGATTTTCTGGATTGATAAAATTTCGTTGTCCTTCAATAGTAAATGATCCCTTTGGAAGAAATTCTCCACTTGGTGCTGATTTTTTTACTTGTTCAGGATGTACCCAATACGCTTTAACACCATACAATCCTTCTCTCCATGCTCTACTAAAACAGACTGTAGCATGTGCTACTTCTTTCATACTAGAATCAGGTGCATTTTCTGCATTTTTAATAATGAAAAATGGTGAACCAAAAATATCAGCATGAAATATTTTATCATTTTTTACTAGATGTTTTCTAACAACAGCAGAGTTTGATGCAGCATCTCTCCCCCCAACAACTAGAAAATTATCAGATGTATTAAACCACCTATACCTTTCATACCAACTCTTCTTTCTTATTTCTGTGATTATCGAAATGTCTTGTTCTAATTCTGTTTTACTTTGTAATTTTTCCAATTTTTTCTCAGTTTTTATTTTGATGTTTTCAATAGATTTTATTGCACCTGATTGTTTTTTTGCCTCATTAAATAATACTGATGCAATTGATTGTAATGTAGATTTTGTATTAATTTTTATTTTTTCATCTTGAACAACAATTAATGAAATCCCTTTTTCATTAGTAAGTTTTGCATTATTACTTGTAAGAATTTTTTGTGCAGATAAATCTTCAATTGAAAATATTCCACTTGAAATCATTTGATAAAGGGAATTTGCAACGTTTGTTACATTTTTTGATCTTTCTTTCACTGTTTCAATTGCTTTTTGTTGTTCAGAAATTTGTGTTTCTAATTCTTTGATTTTTTTATCAGAACCACTTGATTGAATTGATTTTCCTTTTGTTACAATATTGTCTGTAAATACTGTATCTAGTCCCTCAATGAAACTATTTACTGAAATAATTTCACCTTCTAATTTTTTTAATTTTAATGGAAGAACTTCTGATTTTTCGTTTTTTACAATAACTGTTTCATGATTTCCTGATATAACATTAGTAACAATCTTTTTTGTAGTTTCAAAAATTATTTTTACTTCTTCGTTAGTTAACAGATTTCCAATTTTTTTAGGATCAATATTTGAAATATCAAAAATACCTTCAACGTATTTTTTGGGTAATCCTAAAGTTCTTCCAAACCATTTTGCAGAAACTAAATCAGTTTTTTTTAATTCATCAAAATCTGATTGAGAAATATTAAAAATATCTAATCCATTATTTGGTGGAACAACATATTCTAATCCAACACTTAACTTTCTATGTCTAACTTCTATTGAATGTTGTAATGCTAAAATCTTCATCTCTGTACTACATAACAAAATGTTTCCATCACCAAAAAATTCTCCAACTAGAACAAACTCTTTCCCAAATCCTTCAAAAGTAAAATATGCAATTCGTTCTGCTCCTATTTGTTCAATCTTTTTCAATTTTAATCTGAGTAAATCACTGCGTAATCTTTTGAGTAATCTGTTTGGTTCTATTTGATTGATTTTTACTTTAGTTAACCAAACACCTGAGGTTGATACCATCATGAACAGATCACTTTTTTCAGTGTGATGGAGTTTGAAGAGAATACTATCTTTTGTGATGCCATAAATATTACTGATATAGTAACCTTGAACTTGTTCAGAAATCGTGTCTACTAAATATCGTAATTCGATACCTGCTAATCCCATAATTATTCCATTTTTTGTCTAAAATTATATCCTTACTATAATATGCTCAAACTTTTACCAAAGATATTAAACATGGTTTGATTGAGTCACGCTAGAAATTTACCTTGGCTAAATTTAAAAAGAAAAAATCAGAACCTACACCTGAATCTACTAACTCAAAATCTGAGTCTGTAAAGGAAAATACTCCTGAAATACCTGAAACAGAAAAATCAGAACCTACACCTGAATCCCCAAAAATCCCTTTAGTTAGTGAAGCTGAAAAAAGTGAAAAAGATAGAAAATTGAATAAATTATTTTGGATGCGTATTGCTCTGGCATTGATTGCTGGAACTTCTGCTACTTTTATCTTTGAAGATATTGAAGGTGAGGAAAGAAGATGGGCATCTATAGGATTAATGATTATAGTGTTTTTTGCAACAGTAATAATTGCAAAAGGAATGAAAATGCAATTACCCTCTTCTGATAGAAAAAAAATCGTAACACAAGCAATTGGAAGTTATGTATTTTTGTACTTGTTTTCTTGGATTGTTACATACACGTTAATTCATGTAGGAAATTCTTCTAGTGGAATTAATCTTTAAAAATCACAAAATAAATTATTGATGGATTATGTGGAATTATAAAACTCCTGGAATTCCTGACGATAAATTTGAACGAACTGAAAATGTTCCAATTACAAAAGAAGAAGTAAGAACTATTCAAATTAGTAAAGCAAGATTAAAGCCTGGTCAAATTGTCTATGATATTGGTTGTGGTAGTGGTTCAATTTCTGTTGAAGCAGCACTCCAAATTGAATCAAACGGCAAAGTATTGGCAGTTGATTATGATAAAAATGCTATTGAATTAACTCAAAATAATTTAAAAAAATTTAACCTTTCTAATGTGTCTGTAATTTTTGGTAATGCTAAAGAAAAAATATTGAATTTTGAAGAAGCTGATGTTATTTTTATTGGAGGAACAGGTAGTGATACTGAAGACATAGTAAAGATTTCTGAAAATAAACTAAAATCTGGCGGAAGAATTGTAATTGGAATAATACTAATTGAAACACTTTATTCAGTATTACAAATTCTCGAAAAATTAAAATTCAATTCTGTTGACATGACTCAAGTCACTATTTCTAAAAGTAGGAAAACTTCTACTGGTACTATGATGTTAGCCAGAAATCCAATAACCATAATATCTGCTACTAAACTTTAATCTAGACTTTTAATTGGGTAACAAAGCACGAAAATTATGCCTGGATTAATTGGAATTGGTGTCGGTCCTGGAGATGTAGACCTTCTTACAGTAAAAGCTGTAAAAGCAATTCAAAATGCTGATATTATCATGTGTCCAGCTTCAAATGAAAAACGACCTAGTATCGCATTATCCGTTGTTTCATCTATAATTAATAAATCACAAAATCAAGAAATCATAAAATTAATTTTTCCAATGACTAAAGATAAAAACATTCTAGAAGCATCTTGGAAAAAAAATGCCAAAATAATGGCTGAAATTGTTCTGAAAGGGAAAAATGTTGTGTATATTACAGTAGGAGATCCATATCTCTACAGTACTTGGATTTACATGCATAGAGATTTGAAAGAAAAATATCCTGATATGGATATTAGTGTCATTCCAGGAATTGTATCAATATTTTCATTTGCTTCAAAAGTTGGTGTTAGTATTGCTGAAGGTGCAGAAAAAGTTGCAATTATTCCATCATGTTATGATTTGTCTAGTGTAAAAGAAATTGCAAAACATTCTGAATCAATGATATTTCTCAAAGATGGTAGATACTTTGATCAGGTAATTGAAGTTCTAAAAGAATCTGGATTTCCAGATGATTCTCTTTTTGCAATTGGACAAGATTTAGGAACAGAAGATGAAATTGTAAGAACTATGACATTAGGTGAAGTAAATGATGATTCATTAACTACAAAATATTTTTCAATTTTGGTGGTAAAACGTGTCTAACGTATTTTTTGTTGGTTGTGGTCCTGGTGATCCTGAATTAATTACAGTAAAAGCAAAAAAATTAATTCAAAAAGCTGATGTTGTAGTTTATTCTGGCTCATTAATTCCAGAACCTATTTTGAAATTATGCAAAAAAGGAAAACTCTATGATGCTGCAAAATTAGTTAGAGAAGAAATTTTTGATTTATTACACAAAAATGCAAAAAAGGACAAACTCGTTATTAGACTACATGATGGTGATCCAGCAATTTATGGTGCAATTAGAGAGCAAATTGATAATTTAGAAAAAAAAGGAATAGAATCTACTATCGTACCTGGTGTTACATCATTTTTAGCCTCAGCCGCAGCACTTGGAACTCAATTAACCTTGCCTGGAGTTACTCAAACAATGATAATTACAAGAGCAGAAGCAAGAACTAAAGTTCCTAAAAGAGAACAGATTTCTGAACTTGCAAAACATCAAGCAACATTAATTTTTTATCTTAGTGTTCACTTATTGAATAAAATTTCAAAAGAAACAATTGCAGGTGGATATAAAAAAACTACACCAGTTGCAGTTGTTTATAGAGCAAGTAGAAAAGATCAAAAGATAATTATTGGAACACTTGTTGACATTGCAGATAAAGTAAAAGCTGAAAAAATTACAATGACTGCCATTGTAATAATAGGTGATGTTATAAAACCAAAATCTTATGAATACTCAAAACTTTATGATAAAACATTTACTCACGGTTTTAGAAAAGCTAATTCTAAATAGATAAAAAATTTACTTTATTATTAATTCCAACATCATTTAATTTCTTTTTAAAATCAATTACATTTCCAGACGTAAAAATTTTTAATGAATTCCTTTTTGATTGTCTATTTTTAATTTTTGAATAAACTTTTTCGGCAACAGTATTTCCTGGATCAATAAACTGTACTTGTGGAAATTCTTTTTTTAATAATTCTTTTAGAAATAATAAATGAGTGCTAGATAATGTAATAGTATCAACTTTTTCGGCAACAATATAATTTTCTAAACTTTTTTTAATTATTTTTCTACAATAATTTTTTTTATTAAGAAATTTTCCTGACTCAACTAAATCTATAAGATTTGTTCCATTAATTTTAAAAATTTTATATGATTTTGGAATATTGTTTTCTTTAATATAATTTAAAAATCCTTTACTGTTGATAGCAGATTTTGTAGTAAGTATTCCAATTTTTTTTGATTTTGATTTTTTTTGTGCTAATTTTAAAGGAGGTTTAACATCTACAATTTTTTTTGATTGTAAATTTAACATCAAACTTGGTGTATTTGATGCAACTACAATCATTTCAGGTACAAATTTTTCTTCTAAGAGATTAATTGTTTTTTTAATTATTGAGGCTAATTGAGCTTGAGATTTTGTTCCATAAGGATAATTTCTTTGATCTGCAAAATATACAATATCTGATTTTCCAATTTTTTGAATTTCTTTAATTATTGATAATGAGCCTAACCCTGAATCAAAAACTGTAATCCTTACCATAGTATTTGAAAAATAAATCTACCATAATAGTTTGTTAGCTAAATTTACCCTAAAACTGATCTAAATTTACACTATCTATTAAGACCAAATTCCTAAATTTCAAGTCATGCCAAACTTCGACAGTACATGGGCTCGACAAGAGACCCAAAGTGTAACTGGCAAACTACGTGATGCAGTAAAGCCTCAAGGTGCATTAAAACCACGAATTCAAACAGCAGTTAACAAACTACAAGTCCAAATCTCAAAAATGGACTCTATGTTAGGAAAATTGCACGAAAGAGATGCGCAACTCTTTCAGAGAGTCGTGACTGCAATGCAACAACATGATACTAGCACAAGTAGAGTTTTGTCTAACGAATTAGCTGAAATTCGTAAGGTTACAAAGATGCTCGGTAATGCAAGAATGTCCTTAGAACAAGTTCAACTAAGACTGACAACTATTCATGATCTTGGTGATGCTATGGTAGCAATTGGACCTGCAATGTCTACAATGAAGGGATTGAAGTCATCGCTTGGAAGATTTATGCCTGAAGCTGATTCAGAATTGAATAACATGACTCAGACACTTAATGGACTTATGATGGACTCACTGGCAGGAGATTCATTCAATATGGAATCTGACGTTTCAAGTGAAGAAACAGAAAAGATTTTACAAGAAGCATCTGCAGTAGCTGAGCAACAGATTGGTGATAAATTCCCATCTGTACCATCTTCAACTGGACTTTCGTCAGGAACCTCTACTTCTACCTTTGAGTAGTTGGAAAGACGTCAGTCAGTTATTTTTATTTTAATTTGTTTTAAGTTAACCAACCAATTTTTCTTTAAATGTCCATTTTTTATTTAAAACAAAATTTCCAAATGCTGCAGTCATAACTGCTAAAATCAAGGCTAATGGATATGAAATTTCAACATTATCTACCAAGAAATAGACCATTCCTAATTGTACTAGTGCACCTAAAGAGCTAAACATGACAAATTTTCCATATTGAGAAAGTGTTTTTTTAATACTGAAATCTCTGTCACTAAACGTCCATGCTTTGTTTAAGATAAAATTAGTTGTAATTGAAGCCATAATCCCAATAATTGTTGCATGTAAATACCACATGTCTGAAATTCCACCTGCAAATAATAAAGAAATAACATAATTAACAACAAATCCAGTTGCTCCAACTGTGTAAAATCTGGCTGCTTTTGATAGGAATTTAACTGATGAACGTTTTTCTTGTTTTTCAAAAGGTTTCCCGTAACGATATAATCTCCAAACTGATTTATAATAATCTAAAATTGTTTTAAAATTTAATTTACTTGAACCTAATTCTCTGTCCTGAAAAGTATATGGAATTTCTGTTATTGTAACATTTTTTGTTTTTACTAAAATTTCTAATAGAATTTTGTAACCTATTGCATCAATGTTTAACTCTTTAATGATATTTTTTTTAAATGCAAAAAATCCTGACATGGGATCTTTAGCATCAATTCCTAACCCTTTTTTTGCTATCATTGTTGCAAATTTACTCATAATCTTTCTTTTGAGTGTCCATCCTTTGATATTTCCACCTTTAATGTAACGTGATGCTACTGCAATATCGTATTGGTATTTTTTAATAGACTCTATTAATTTTGGAATAATTTGGGGTGGATGAGAAAAATCTGAATCCATTACTACAATTGTATCACCTTTTGCTTGCTTTATTCCACTAAGGATTGCAGAACCTAACCCATCTTTTGCCTTTCTATGAATAATTTCTATAGTGTAATCAGCTTTCTTCTTCAAATTTTTTAAATAATCTTCAACAATTTTTCCAGTTCCATCTGGAGAATTATCATCAACAATAATTGCTTGAGTGAGAAGATCTTTTGGCAAATTACTTCCAATTGATTTTAAAATATTTATGATATTTTGAGATTCATTATACGTTGGAATTATAATTGAGACTTGTTCCTTTGTTTTTTGTTCGTGGTTATTTACCAACATGGTTTGTGAACGAATTTTAGCTGTTATTAATTTTTAATCACTTTTTTAGTCATAATACGTTTTTTTGTAAATGTATTATCTTCTAAGGAAATGCTACAGATTTGGAAAGAATTGAATCTAATTCAAAAATGTTTATCCTGGTTTGTTCCATGGAATCCCTTTTTCTGATGGTGATTGTATCATCTTTTAATGTTTGATGATCAACAGTCACTGCAAATGGTGCTCCTATTTCATCTAACCTACGATACCTTCTACCAATAGCACCTGAATGATCTAAAAATACATCAAATTTTCTTTTAATGTTTAAATGAATTTGATCTGTTTTTTCTTTTAAACCATCTTTTTTCACTAGTGATAAAATTCCTACATGTATAGGTGACAAGTATGGTTTTAATGATAACACTATTCTTTCATGTTCTCTATCATCTCTAAGTGAATGTTCTAAAATTGTATACAAACTTCTGTCAATTCCCATAGAAATTTCAAATACATGTGGTAAAACTTTTTCATCACCATCCATAATTTCAAATTTTTCTTTACTTTTAGTAGCATGACTAGTTAAATCATAATCTGATCTATAGTTACATGCAACAAGTTCTAACCAACCAATAGTAGTTTCAACTTCGAAATCAAATGCAACTTCAGCATAGAATGCTTTTTCTTTTTCACCTAATTTTCTAAACCTACTTTTTGTAATATCTACCCCAGTTTTTTCATAAAATTCAGTTAGAATTCCTAAATAATATGCCACAAATTTATTTGGAATTATTCCAGATTCTAATCCTTCTTTACAAGTCATTGCAACAGGTTCTGAATCAGTTTGTATTCTAATTATTACATCTTGAATCTCTTCAAATTTTTCTACCACATCTAATTTTGAGGGATTACAAAAAACTTCAATTTCTGCTTGATAAAATTCACGTAATCTCAAAAGACTTTGTCTTGGTGCTATTTCATTTCTAAAACTTTTACCTACTTGAGCAATTCCTAAAGGCAGCTTACCACGCATAGTTTTGTAAAGTCTAGGAAAATCAACAAATATTGATTGACAAGTTTCCGGTCTGAGATATGCTTCTTCTTCTTCAGGACCAATTCCTACTTTGAACATCATGTTAAAACTTTTTGTCTTTTCAAAACTTCCTTTACATTTTTGACATTTGATATTATTTTGTGCTATTGCATTATCAAATTCTATTAAATCTGCACTTTCAGGAATTTCTATTTTTGTGATTTCAGAAATTGTTTTGTCTGCTCTAAATGTTGAACCACATTTTGAGCATTTTATTATTGGATCCGCAAAATTACCTAAATGTCCTGATGCTTCAAAAACTGATTTTGACATTATTTGTGAGCCATCAATTTCGAGCATACCATCTCTTCGAATTAATTCTCTTCGCCACAATTGCAAGAATTTATTTTTTAAACCAACGCCCGTTGGACCATATTCCCAAAATCCTGCTTGTGCATCAGCATAAACTTCACAACTAGGAAAATAAAATCCTCTTTCTAATGCTAATTTCATAACTGTTTCATAATCCATTATCTTATCCTCTTATTCATAAAATAAATCTCTACGCAAATTCCTTGGCAATTCTAATATTTTCAAAGTCATCTCTATCATTATCAATTGGAGTTTCCAGAATTATGGGGATTTTCTTTTTATTCCCATATTTCACAACTGCTTCAATTCCTTTTTCTCCGATTCCTCCTAATCCTAAATGATAATGTCTATCAAGATTACATCCAATTTCCCCTTTTGCATCATTCAAATGAAGAATTTTCAAATTTTCAATTCCAACAAATTTATCAAATTCATCAAAAACTTTTTTGACTTTTTCTTTATTTCTTAAATCATATCCAGAAACAAATGCATGACATGTATCAAAACAAATACCAAATTTTTTAGAGGGTTTTAATTGCTTAAAAATTTCTCCTAATTGTTCAAAACTATATCCTACAGAATTTTTTTGTCCTGCAGTATTTTCTAATAGAATTACTACATCATTTTTTATTTTTCCAGCTTTATTCAAAGCATCAACTAATCTTTTTACCCCTTTTTCTTCACCCGTTCCCAAATGACTGCCAAGATGTGTAACTAAATATGGAATTCCTAATTGTGCACATCTTTCTGTTTCATCAATTAATGTTTTCAATGATTTTTCAAATCCTTCATTTTTTGGAGTAGATAAATTTGGTAAATATGGCATATGTGCGCAAGTAGCATATCTGTCAATTTGACTAGATTCTAATTTTGATTTAAAATTGGAAATATCCATATCTGTCAATTTTTTTGCATTCCAACCTCTTGGATTTCTAGTAAATATCTGAAAAGCAGAACACTTTCGTTTTACTGCATTATCAATTGCTTTATCGATAGATCCTGAGATTGAAACATGACATCCAAGCTGCATTTAATACAATTTTTTTAAAACATAATTTAAATCAGCATTCAATATAGTAAAACCAGATTTTTATGTAAACCCAATTAATTACTGGTATGTTAGAACTTGGACAAGATGAAATAGCAAAATATCCATTTTTAGCTGATGCGGGTCAATATCTTAAAGATAAAGGATTTACACTTGAACAATTTGGATCAGATCCTGATCTAAAACAACTTATTTCTAAAGCATTTAAACGGATTCAGGTTGCAGCAGATGGAAAAATTTACAATTCTGATTTAATTGGCAATCAAGTTTCTAGAGAATCTGCTCTCCCAAGAGAAGTATTTTCATTTCTATTGGCAATTGTTTTATTGAAACTTAGTGGAATGCATACCCTCATCAAAAGATTTGCATTAGCTGAAGCAAGACGTGCAGAAAAATATCTTGAAAAAGATCTTGGAAATATTTCTGATGAATCAAAAAATCAATTGGCAATAAAAATTATTGATAATTTATTTTCAGTTAAAATTAAAAAATCAGAAGAATATTTCATTATTCCTATATCTGACTATCTAAAACATTCAGTTAATTTTCATGAAAGAGAATGGAAATTAATTAACAGATATGTAGAAAATGGACAAGTGTTTCTTTCTCCTCATGAAACAGTTAGATTAATCAGAAAAGAATTAGGAATGTATATCAATTCAAAAATAGTTAATGCAAAAACACCAACAATGATCTCAGGTTTTGAGGATTCAGTTAACAAACTAGTTTTACTATCAAAAAAATTTAAAACATTTACTGTAACCACAGGAGAATATCCACCATGTATCAAACATGCACTTGAAATTTTAGAAAAAGGTGAGAATCTTCCTCATTCAGGACGATTTATGCTGGCAACATTTCTTTTATCTAAAGGTCAGACAGTTCAACAAATTGCACCATTATTCAAAAATGCTCCAGATTATAATGAAAGAGTAACACTTTACCAACTAAATCATTTGGCTGGAACTTCTGGAGGTGGAACTCAATATTCTTGTCCTTCATGTGAGAAATTAAAAACACAAAGTCTTTGTTTTGTTACATCTAAATGTAATAATATTATTAATCCTCTCCAATTTGGAAAGAAAAAACAATGAAAGAGATTGATGTAAATTTTTTAGAGGAATCATTTAAAAAATATTATTTTGAACATTCTGAACTTATTCAAGTACTTGAACGTACATCTGAACGAGAATTTGGATTTCAAAAATTTAATTCAGGAATGACTCGTCATCTTTCAATAAAAAATGATAAGGAATTACATTTGTTATGTATGCAAAATACTCCTTCAGACATTTATTGTTCAAATGCATATTATTCATTTCCAAATTTATCCATGAATGAAAAAGATTGGAAAGAAGCAGATTTAATTTTTGATATCGATGCAAAGGATCTTAATTTATCTTGTAGAGAAAATCATTCAATATCAATTTGTAATGAATGTAATGAATTGTCAAAAAATTCTGAAAAATGCAATAATTGTAATTCTACAAAATTAGAAAAAAAATCTTTACCATGCAATAATTGTATTAATTCATCAAAAAATGAAGTTTTAAAATTATCTGAAATTTTGACAAATGATTTTCAAATTAACAATGAAAATATCCATGTTTATTTTTCTGGCAATGAAGGATTTCATGTTTATGTATATAATTCACAATTTCAACAACTTGGTTCTAGAGAGAGATCTGAACTTGTAGATTATATCATGTTCAAAGGTGCAATTCCTGAAACATTTGGAATGAAAAAATTCAAATCAAACCGTTCATTTTTTTCTGATTTTAATCAACCAGGATGGAAAGGAAGATTTTCAAAACATGTTTTTGGAACAAAATCAAAACGTTCAAAAATTATTTCAGAATTAATTTCTAATGGATATTCCTCGTTTCAAAAAACTCTTGATGATCTATCTCAAAATATTGGTGTAAAAATTGATCCTAATGTAACTATGGATATCCATAGAATTTTTAGACTTCCTGGTTCGATAAATAGTAAAAGTGGATTAACAAAAATTTTTTGTAAAGATCTGAAAAATTTTAATCCATATGTTGAAGCATCTTTGCTTGCAAATGACTCGATTGAGATTTTAGCAAATTGTCCAATTGAGTTCAAATTGAAAAATAGAACATTTGGACCATTTTTTAATGAAAAAGTGACTGTTCCAAGATTTGTAGCAGTTTACATGATCTGTAAAAAATTGGCATCATTATCCTGATTTTACCGGTAAGACATTAATTTACCAAATCTAAATCAAACTTGATTTTGTATAGTGCATCTACTGATAAGCAAACTCCGCCACCTGATGCTGGAAAATTCATCCGATTAGGAATTATTGCGATTATTGGAATTGTAATTTTTGCCATGGTTGGAAATCAGGCTGTTGTTTTATCGATGAATTTTACCGAATTTGGTGATCAGTTCACTAAACCTCTATTTTATACCTTAATTTCTACATTAATTTTATCAATTATTGCTCTTGTACGTGTAAATATCTCAGGACGTTCTTCAATTTTTTGGTATGGAATGAATACTGCGATTGGGTTTATTGGCCAAGGTGGACAACAACAAATCTCAAATAATATTTCAAGTTTTAAAGATTACAAATTATCTTCACCTCAATTCATTATATGGCAAATCACCAAAGTCTTGCTTTTTGGGGCATTCTTTGCAAATATCATGTTCGGATTTGCAACAATGTCTTTTATCGATGGCAATACTTTGGGAATTGAAAATTTACCAAAATTATTCTCATTACCATTTGTAACACCAGAAACTGATCCAAATTTTGCATCTGAAAATGTAATTCCAATGATTCCAGCTTTAGTAATTTTGATTCCACCAATACTTGCAGCAATTGGATTACGTTTAGTTTTGTATGTTGGAATTCATAGAATAATTGATGTTATCACTTCATTTCTTCAAGATTCAAATGAAGGAAAGCCAAGATACCTCAATTATGTATCTACTATTGAAGGTATTATTGGAATTGGAATTCTTTGGGCAGGATTTAATTTATTTTTCACAGATCAAATTGATTATAACACAAGATACGTAATTGGTGGTACATTAACAATTGGTTTTGCTTTAATTGCATTTTCAATTATCGATAGAATTAGAGCACGTGTTCTTACTCATATGTTTAAGAGAGATGTATACATTCGAATTTTAACAATCGTTGTAATTGCAATAATTGTAGGAGGAGTTGTTTCAGTAAACAATAGCATTGCTGATGCTAAGAAAATAGAATTTTTAGGTCCATACACTGCTCAACAAATAGGCGTTAATAGATATCTTGGTGAATTAACAGGTGTTCAAGAAAATGTTCATGAAGTTCAACTAACATCTGTTTCTCCAAATAATATTGATAATTACATCAAACAAAATAGTGATGTTTTAGATGTTATTCGTGTATGGGATTGGGAAGCAGCTTTTGCTAAACTAAAACCTGAAATTGGTTTAATCCCGTATGTTGATTTTGAAGATAATGATATTCTTCGTTTTAACAATACTTTGTATTGGACAGCTTCTATGAAACCAATTTTACCCACATCTGTCAGTCTTGAAAATAGATGGTATAATGAACATCTTGTATATACTCATGTTCCAAATGGTTTTCTTACCCTTGAAGCAACTGATGGTCAGATAATAGATAGTGAAGAATTTTTCAAACAAAGAGAAATTTACTATGGTGAAGGTGGATTATTTGAGCAAACATGGTCTGGTTTTCCTAATTCTAGAGGTTCTTCAAGTGCTGAACTTGGAGGGGCATCTTATTCAGGTTCAGGTGGTTTAGATGTATCTCCACCATTAAGTTGGATTTTTGAACCAAATTTCTTACTTTCATTTCCAGCTGAATCAGTTCACTTGATGAGATACAAAGATGTTAATGACAGAATGGAAGTTTTGTATCCTTATTTCTTATATGATCTATTTGGACAAGAATTGGATTCATTACCTGTAACTGATGGAACTAATTCTTATTGGCTTATTCCATTAATCATTGGATTTGATACCAATGATGTTCCATGGTCTGTTGGTAATCCATACTTACGATTAGTAGGTTATGCATTAGTGGATTCATACAATGGAGATATTCAATTACTGAAAACTGGTGATGATTTCTTTTCTGAAATGTTTGCCAGTCAATATTCTGATCAGTTCAAACCAATACCTGCTTGGTTAGAAGAACAAATCAGATATCCTGTAGAATTATTTAATTGGAAAACAGAAATGTATAATATTTACCATGTAACCAATGTTGAGACATTTATTCAAGCAAATGAATTCTATGAAATCCCTCGTGGATTAGATACCTATTATGTAGAAGCAAAACCACCTGGGTTTTCAGAAACTGAATTTTTGGGATTGTTGTCATTAGAACTTAGAGGCTCACAAGGAAGGAATCTTGCAGGATATATGGTAGTTGAAAATGATCTTGCAAATTTGGGAGATTTACAATTTTATGAAATCCCGTTAGATTCAACAACAAAATTAATTGGTCCAACTGCAGTTAGAGAAGCATTAGATAGAGATCCTGAATTTGCTCAATTAAAGACACTTTTAAGAAATCCAAGAATTGGTGATAATATTTTGTATCGTGTTGGAAATCATGATGTTTACTTTATTCCAGTATACACTGCAGGTGCAGGTGGGGTAGTTGCTCAATTAGGTACAATTGCTGCAGTAGGTGCTGCGTTTAATGGTGAGTATTTTGTTGGATTAGGTGATACTCAAGAAGAGGCGTTTAAAGCATATTTAAAGAAAGTTTCTGGTGTTACATCATCTGTAATAGTAGCAGATGATGATTATGTTGAACTAGCTAAAAATGATAGAATAAATATTTTGAAGTCTATATTTGAAAAACACGGCTTATCAATATCTGAACCTACATCTATTCAAATCCCTGTTTCATATAATGAAGGAAAATTATTTTTCTTTACTGAAAATGATCGTGAAAATGTTGAAGAGTTCTTATCTCAATTCATTGATAATTTTGTAAAATCACATAGTGAAAGAGTATTCATGTGGAATGAAGAACAAAATTACAATATTGGTATAATTCTAGTTAAAGATGGAATTACAGAGATGCATTATGTATCAATTGAGGTAGGTAACTAATTGCTTCTAGTTGTAGATAATGGTTCAATATACACAAAAAATTTAATTGATTTTCTAAACACAAAAAAAATTTCTTTTCAAGTACAAACCCCACATCTTTTAAAATTAAATTCACTTGGAAACTATGACTCTTTTATTTTATCTGGTAGAAGAAAAAACGAAAAAAAAATTAATGAAATCAATTCTAAAATTATTACTTTTTCAATTCAAAAGAATCTAAAATTACTTGGAATTTGTTATGGTGCAGAAATTTTAGCTTTAACTTTAGGTGGTACAATAAAAAAATCCACATCACTTCAAAAAGGAAATGAAAAAATTAGTATTTTCAAAAATGATCTGATTCCGAATGAAAAAATCTCTGTATTTGAAAGTCATAGTTTTGAAATATCAAAAATACCTTCTGTATTGGTTACTCTTGGAAAATCAAAAAATTGTAAATATGAAATTATTCAATATGCGAAAAAATCTATTTTTGGAACCCAATTTCATCCAGAAATGAGTATAGATGGTCACAATATGATTGAAAAATTTTGTTTGCTTTGATTGATTTTAATAACTCTGAAAATTCCTTAACACATGGTACAAGAAAATCATGAACTGATTTTACCTTTAGTTGATGAAGAATCACCCTGTTTACCTTTACCGATTAATGTTGTTTCGAAATACTGGAATATTGAATTACCCATGTCTGAAGCTATAGAAACAGCAAAAAAATACCTCGAATTTAATGGGAGCATCTTAATTGAAGGAATAGAATCTGCTGAAAGACATGGTTTAGAATGTAAAATTATTCATTCATCTTTATCTGAATTAAAAAAAATTATTGATGTAGGTATTCCTCCAATTGTCATTTTACCTGGAATACCTGAAATTACTCAACATGCTTCTATTATTACAGGGTATGATGATAAAGAAAAAACCATTTTTCATTATGTTCAGAAAGGTAATCAAAATGGTGAACAACAAGAAGGTGTAATACCTCAAAATATTTTTGACAAAGAATGGTCTGAAGAAGGTAGACAATTGATAATTTTAGCACCGTCTGATATTATATCTTCAATCAAACTTGAAAATGATTCAAATGAAAAGTCTAATAGACTATGTTTTGATTCAGAAAGATCAACTATCTTAAAAAATTATTCAGAATCTCTTGAATTTTTAAATCAAGCCATTCGACTTGATCCAACAAATTCAACTGCATTGAATTTGTTGGGTACAATTATGAATGGACAAAATTTGTCTGAATGTGTAAAACATTATGAAAAATGTTTAGAATTTAATGATAAATCATATTTGGCACTAAATGGTCTAGGAAATTTTTATCTTAAAACAAATGAGTTTAAAAAAGCAGAAAATTATTACAGTAAAGCAATTAAAATAAATCCTAAAAGATCTGCCAAAATTTACAAAAATCGTGCTTTTCTAAGAGAAAAACAAAATAAAAATTTGGATGCAAAAAATGATCTTAAAAATTACTTGAAATATTATCCACAAGCATCTGATAGAGGGTTGATTGAACAAGCAATTAGAGAATTATAATATGCGGAATGCGGGATTTGAACCCGCGACCTTCAGCTTGGGAAGCTGACGTCATACCAGACTAAACTAATTCCGCTTAAGTCATATTCATTAACTATGATTAAATATCTTAATCACTAAATTACATCATGGATGCTAGATGCCCTAAATGTGAAAAAGTTGCAACATTAGATGAGAATATTACTAAAGTTAAATGTCCTCATTGTAGTTTTGAAGCAGACTATGATATGTATATTGAAATCATGAAAGATCAGGCAATCAATATGGTAACTGATTACATTCCAGATAGATCTGGAATTTAATTTTATGAATCGTTTTCTTGAAGAAATTTAAATATTCATGTTTTACAAAATTGTTTTTAATTCATTTATTTTGTATTTGTGTACTTACAAGAAATTTTTGATTTTTATGACTGTTTGTTGTATTTTTGATTCAAGAATTATGTCCAAAGGTTAATTAGTCGTTCACTAATTTTTTCCAATAATTGACTAACTTCAAACTTACCATTTCGGATATTAAAGGAAAATCTATTACTAAAGAACTTAAAGATAGTGATGCTAATCCTTTGTTAGGATTACAATTAGGAAATGAAACTGATGCTTCTGTAGTAGGAATGACTGGTAAACTAAAACTTACTGGAGGAAGTGACAAATCTGGTGTTCCTATGAGAAATGATATTCATGGAGCTGCAAGAAATCGAGTTTTACTTTCTAAAGGAGTGGGTTTACAAGATGCTGAAATTGGACAAAGAAAAAGAAAATTGATGCGTGGAAATACAATTTCTGAAGAAATTTATCAAATTAATTGTAAATTTGATGGTGAATTACCTGTTGAAGCACCTGCAGAAAATACTGAAGAAAATACTGAAGATAAAAAAGAATAACTTAACATATACCGATTTTACATTTTGACTCATGCATTGGAGAGATACACTTCCTGATTGGTACATTAAAAAATATGGATATCAACCATGTGTAAATATTGGAACTGCAGGTCATGTAGATCATGGAAAAACTACTCTTATTCAAGCATTAACTGGTTCATGGACAAGTGTTCATAGTCAAGAACTAAAACGTGGAATTACAATTCGTGTTGGTTATTCTGATGCTGCTTTTTACAAATGTAAAAGTTGTGAAGAACCATTGGGGTTTTCTACAACACCAAAATGTAATAATTGTGGAAAAGAAAGTGAATTATCTAGAGTTGTAAGTTTTGTAGATAGTCCTGGACATGAAAGCTTGATGGCAAATATGCTTTCAGGTTCAGCATTAATGGATGGAGCATTACTAATGGTTGCAGCAAATGAAAAAGTTCCTAAACCGCAAACAAAAGAACATCTTTTAGCATTACAAACACTTGGAATTCAACAAATAGTTGTAGTTCAAAATAAAGTTGATTTACTTTCTTACCAAGAAGCACTAACAAATTATCAAGACATCACAAAATTTGTTAAAGGAACACATGCTGCCAAATCTCCTATAATTCCAATTTCAGCTCAATCTGGATTAAATGTTGATGCATTGATTGGTTCCATAGAATCTACAATCAAAACCCCCGAAAGAGATGAGAAAAAAGATACTGTAATGCATGTTTTACGTTCATTTGATGTAAATAAACCTGGAATAAAATTGAAAAATATCAAAGGTGGTGTAATTGGAGGAAGCTTAACTCAGGGAGTTTTTAATGTGGGTGATGAAATTGAAATCAAACCAGGAATCATTAATGAAAAAAAGAAATCATATGAACCACTATTAACAGAAATAACATCGTTAGGAACAGCAGCAGGAATTGTAGAATCTATAAAACCTGGTGGATTAGTTGCAATTGGAACAAAATTAGATCCTTCTATGACTAGAAGTGATTCATTTATTGGTTCAGTTATTGGAAAACCTGGAACATTACCTGAAAATTCTATAACATTAAAACTAAATGTCAATTTGTTTGATTCAGCCGTTGGAATCACTGAAGATGTTAAGGTAAAACCGATTCAGTCAGGAGAATTACTTCGTCTTAACATTGGAACTGCTCCTGTATTGGGAAAAGTCACAAAAATTAAATCAAAAAATGTAGAAATTGAACTTAGAAGACCAGCATGTATTTTTGAAAATGGAAATGTGGCAATTAGTAGAAGGATTGATGAAAGATGGAGACTAATTGGTGCAGGAATAGTTGGTTGAGATAATCTGTGACACTAATTTTTTAATTCATCTGGCAACTAAGAGAATAAAAAATATTGATAATTTAGATGTAGAGATAGGTTCAATTTCTTTTATAATCCCAGAAGTTGTTAAAAATGAATTAGTAAAATTACAACAAATTCCAGAAAAAAATCAAGAAATAACTGTAACACTGAATTTTATAAAAAAATTCAAAACAATTCCTATTTGTGGAAATTATGCAGATCAAGAATTAACCAATTATGTAAAACACAATCGAAGTATAATTGGGACAATGGATAGAGAACTCAAAAATAAAATCAAACAATTAGGAAGTTCAATTTTATCAATACATAACAATAAAATTGTTCTTGAAAGTTAGAAAACTTTAATTTAAAAATAATTTGTTATAATAATATGTCTGAATTTTTTATTACTAGTTCTGATTTTAAAGAAGGAGAAGAAATCCCAAAGAAATTTGGTTATAAGTTTGGAAATGAAACTCCTAACATACAATTTCATAATTTCCCATCTGAATCTTATTCTTGGGCGTTAATCATGGATGATCCTGATGCAGTGGCTGCTGTTGGAAAAGTTTGGGTTCATTGGTTAGTATGTAATACTTCATCAGAAATAGGCAATATCAAAAATGGAATTAATGGTGAAACTGATTTTGGTGAAACTGACTATGGTGGTCCTGCACCTCCGAATGGACGTCATACATACATTTTCAAAGTATATGCTCTTGATACCAAATTAGAATTAGTTAAGGGATATTCAAAACAAGAATTAGAAGATGCAATGAAAAATCATATAATTGCAGAAGCAAAATTAACCGGAACTTTCACTCCTTAAATATTATTTTTAAAAATAATGTTTTTGTAATCTATGTTTTATTAATTTATAATTTTTAAAACAGAATTTGAATCAAGATATGTCTTATAATTTTTTTACTTTTTGGCATAAAGAGTAATAAACAAAGTTTTTACAAAAACTTATTGTTAATAAACACAAAACTAATTTCTATCGGTAATTTTGATTTAAAATTAAATCATTTATTGATAATTGGAATTCTTGCATTAGCATTTACTCTTTCATTTTTACTTCGTTCACAATCTATTCATTATGGATTTGAACTTAATGAGTTTGATCCATTTTTTAATTATAGAGCTACACAATATATTGTAGATAATGGAATAAATGCATATTTTGAATGGAATGATACACTTAGTTGGTATCCTTTAGGTAGGGACGTATCTTCAACATCTCAAGTTACTCTTCATTTGACTGCTGCTGTTATTTATTTGGCTTTTGGAGGGAACTTAGATCTTTATGATTTCACTATTCTATTTCCCGTTATTTTTGGTTCTTTATCTGTAATAGTGGTTTTTGCGTTAGTTCGAATTATTGGTGGAACAACTGCTGGATTATTTTCAGCACTATTATTTTCTGTTTCATTACCTATACTTCTTCGAGGTTCAATTGGATGGTTCAAATCTGAACCCTTGGGATTATTTTTCAGTCTATTAGCTGTTTACTTATTTTTAAGCGGAATAAATTCTAAAAACAAAAAAATAATCTTTATGAAAATTTTCGGTGCAGGCATACTTACATCTTTTTCAATTTCAGCATGGGGTGGAACTCAATTCTTTATTATTCCCTTGGGATTATTTTTTATATTTTTACCATTTTTAAGAGACGATCATAAAACAATCATTTGGAGTATACCTCTTTATACTTCTATCACAATTTTATTCTCTTTAGCATTTGAAAGAGTGAGCTCTAATTTTGTTTTTGGATTAGGTGGAATTGCATTAATCATTTCTTCTATATTTTTGGTTTTCTGTATTTTTGTCCAAAATAAAAGTTCTAAAAATAAAATTAGAAATGGGTATCTGTCATTATTATTATTTGTTATAATTATTTCAAGTTTAATTGTAATTAATTTAGATTCTGAATTTTTTCCTTTACCCAGTCACAGATATCTAAATGTATTAAATCCATTCTTAACTACAACTAATCCTTTAGTAGATTCAATTTCCGAGCATACTACAACAACACTAGCAGAATCTTTTCAATACCATTCAATTCTTATGATTTTTTCAGGAATTGGTATTTGGCTAATTTTTCAAAATCTTCAAAATAAAAATCCAAAATTCATTCAAAATGATATGTTTGGTTTTTCATTGATTTTAGGACTTGTTGGAGTATATGTTAGTTCAACTTTTATTCGATTAGAAATTTTTGCATCAATTGCTTTAATCATTTTAGCATCTTTAGGATTAACTGTTTTGATAAAGGAATTTTTTAAAAAAAATCAAAGTGACAATATATCAATTAGTAAAATGATAAAATTATTTTTTGTGACAGGAATCATTGTTTTATTGATATTTTCATTAACAAATCCATTTGGTGGTGATGTTTTTCGTTTATCTGAAATTCCGCCTACTATTCTAAATGGTGCTTCTATATTTCCTATAGCCACTACTGATTGGTTAGATTCCCTAAACTGGATTAAATACAATACTCCTAAAAATGCTGTAATTGCCTCTTGGTGGGATTATGGATATTGGATTTCTACACTTGGTGAACGTTCTACATTGTCAGACAGTTCTACCATCAAAACAGATGTAATTGAAAATATTGCAAAAATATTACTAGATAATCCTCATGCAGCATGGCTTTCTCTTAATGAAGTACAAGCTGATTATATTTTGATATTTGTAGTAGGTGAAAAAATAGATGCTGATAAATCAATTTATTTTTTACAAGGAGGTGGTGATGAATCTAAAAAACAGTGGTTCATGAAAATTGCCGGAAAAAATTCTTCTAAATATTTACATGATGATGGAATTAGCGGTACTGATTATTTTTGGAATAATACATTACTTGGAAAAATGATTCCTTTCAAACCTATATCTTATTGGGATATTCAAACTAACCAAGAATTACCTCTTTATGTATCAGGTTTAGAAACCGTATATGTGAAGGAAATTAAATATCCTATAAATGGAAATGAACCATTACGTTTAGTTTATGCATCACCAAGTTTTACTGAAGAAAAAGTAGGACCTATGATTGGAGTTTTTATTTATGAAATTAACAAGGAATACAAATTATTTTCTTAATTGTATCGTTCTGCTAATCTATATCTCATATATTTATCATCTGGTGAAAATTTTGCCGGATGTACAGAAATTGTTTTTTCATCACATTTTGAACATTTTTCTTTAAGTGTATAGTGAAAACATTTATCACATTTTCTTAATTGCATCTTCATTTTAACTTCCCCTTGTTTTTTTGGAATCTTCTCTAGTAAATTTGAATGATCCTTTTTTCTTTTCTATGTTAATTTGAATTTCGGCAATAATTGGTTTTAATGATTTTTCAGCAGATTTAAAATCTTCTGAAGTAATTGATAATCTATATTTTGGTGCACCTAAGTATGTTATATCTAAATTAGAATCTTTTTTTAAAATATCTAACAAAACTTTTTTAATTATTTCAATTCCATCTGATTTATTATTTGTGATTTCCATTATTCCCCTAATCTCAACTGATGGTAATTTAATTTTTGAACAAATCTCTCCAATTACTATTGCAGTCTTTTTTGCAAATTTTAATTCTTTAACTGATTCAATTCCATTTCTACCAATTTCAATAAATGCATCATACACTGAATCAAATTTTGAATAAATTTTGTCTTCTATTTTTTCTATCTCTTCATCTGATAAATCTGCCTTTTCTTGAACATTTTGTAACAATGTTTTTCCTTTTTCATATTTTTTTACCTCTTTGAGTTTTTGTTTTTTCTGATCTTTTGAAACTTGTTTTAATGATAGATCAATATCTCCTCTTTTTGTATTTACTTTTTTTACAAGAAGAACTTTTTTCTCACCATCTTTGACAAATCTACTTACTGATCTAATCCATCCTGGAGCAATTTCTGAAATATGTAAAAATCCTTGAATTTCATCATATTCGTCTAATGTAACATATGCACCATGATCCATTACTTTGGTGATTGTAGCAAGAATAATTTCTCCTTGTTCAGGCATCTCTTGAATTTCAACAGACATTTCTTCTAAAACCCTTCAATGTGTAAATTAATGTTTGCTGATTAGAAATCTATTCCTTTTTTGGCTTTAATGCCTTTTTGAAATGGATGTTTAATCTCCTTCATTTCTGTAACTAAATCTGCTATATCTATCACTTCATTTCTGGCGTAATTTCCTGTAAGTATCAAATCCATCCATTTTGGTTTTGATTTAATTAATTTTAAAACATCATCAATGGAAATTAAATCTAGATTTACTGCATAATTTATCTCATCTAAAATGATAATATCGTAATTTCCTGTTTGAATTTTTTCATTACTGATTTTAATTGCCTCTTTTGCGATTTTTTCATGATCTTCTTTTGGACTTTTATCATCTATAATACCCACAAACCCTTTTCCAACTGTAATCATTTCAAATTCAGGTTCTAATTTTTTTGATGAATCCATTTCACCATAATGCCATGAACCCTTGATAAATTGAATCATACAAATTTTTTTCTTATATCCTGATGCTCGTAAGGCAATTCCTAATGCAGCAGTAGTTTTTCCTTTACCTTTTCCTGTATACACAATAGTTAATCCACCTTCATCCATGAATGTAATCCAAATAATCTTACTAAAAACATTAGGCATTCAAAAAGATATCAATTTAAATAAAAAATGATTCTAGTCATGCAACTTGAAAATCCCTAGAATTGTTTTAGCTGGTACTACAAGCGGTGTTGGAAAGACATCAATCACATGTTCTATTATCTATGCTTTACAAAAACAAGGATATTCAGTTCAGCCATTTAAAGTTGGTCCTGATTATATTGATCCTAGTTATCTCTCAAGTATTTCAAATCATGATACATACAACTTGGATGTTTGGTTGATGGGAAAAAATCAACTTTTGAATAATTTTATTTCTAATTCAAAATCTGATATATCCATTATTGAAGGTGTGATGGGATATTATGATGGTTTTGATGGTCATTCAAATTTTGCTAGTACTCATCATATAGCTACTTTGACGAAATCCCCTACCATTTTGGTTTTAGATGCAAGCAAAACTGCTCGTTCAATAGCAGCAACTGCTTTAGGTTTTAAGAATTTCCATAGGAATTCTAGAATTGTTGGAATCATTCTTAATAAAATAGGTAGTAAAAAACATGAAATTTTATGCAGAACAGCATTAGAAAAGACAAAAATTCCAATAGTTGGTGTCATCCCAAAAAATTCATTATTAAATATAGAATCAAGACACCTTGGATTAATTTCTACATTAGATAGCAAAACTTTGAAAAAACAAATTCAAAAAATTTCCAAGACAATCTCAAAATCTTTGGATATTTCAAAAATTATTAAAATCTCAAAAAATACTATAATTCTTCCAAAAATACCTAAATCTTATTCTAAAAAAACAAAAACTACAATTGCAGTAGCACTTGATACTTCATTTAATTTCTATTATCAAAACAATTTAGAATCTTTACAACGTGAAGGTGCAATTTTAAAATTTTTTAGTCCTATTAAGGATAAAAAAATCCCAAAATGTGATGGACTTTACATTGGTGGTGGTTTTCCTGAAGTTTTAGGTGATTCACTTGAAAAAAATCAAAATATGAAAAAAATCATTAAGAAATTAGCAGAAAATAATTTACCAATTTATGCAGAATGTGGCGGATTAATGTATCTGACAAAATCGATTACATCGAATAACAAAAAGCATAAAATGATTGGGTTGTTTGATGCCGAAACTAAAATGACAAAAAAAATGAAATTAAATTATACAAAAGGTTTGATTAATTCAAAAACAACAATTTCCGAAAAAAAACATAATTTTCAAGGACATGAATTTCATTATTCCCAATTAGATTCCATTTCATCTGATTCTAAATTTGCTTATGTTCTAGAAATTGGTGATGGAATTAAAAAACATCAAGATGGAATGATGGAATATAACACACTTGCTTCATACGGACATCTTTATTTTGATAATTCAGATTATGCTAAAATTTTTGTAAATAACTGTGTAAAGTATTCAAGAAGATGATTCTGCTCTAATTAACTTGAAAATTGCATTTATTATTGCAGATGCTGATGAACTACCACCTTTTCTACCTAAATTAGTGATAAATGGTGTATTTTCCAATTTTGTTAATGCTTCTTTAGATTCTACAGCACAGATAAATCCAACAGGAATTCCAATAATTAGTGCTGGTTTTACAATCCCTTCTTTCACCATTTCAATCACTTCTAATAATGCTGTTGGGGCATTTCCAATAGCTACAATTCCTCCATCAATTTCTGCTTTGGCTTCTCTCATTGATACTTGAGATCTTGTTTTTCCTTCCAATTTTGCAATTTTCATTATAACTGGATCTGAAATTTTACATACTATCTTATTTCCAAAATCTTTTGGATTTTGTTTATTTAACAATCCTATTACACCATTAACATCAACTACTATACTACAACCTTTTTTCAATGCATTCATGGCACTTTGAATTGCATTTTCTTGAAAAATTATTTTATTTTTGTCTGCAAAATCAAAATCTGCAGTTGAATGAATTATTCTTCTAACTATTGGCCATTCTCTTTCATTGTATTGATGTGTTCCAATTTCATCTTCAATCATTTGCATACTTGCATCTTCAATTGATTGACCTTTCTTAGTTTGCATCTTCAATCTCCTTTGCTCTTTCAATTATTAGATCAATCATTTTTTGATCTGCTCCTAGATGTTTTGTAATGTATGTATTTTTTAGATTAGAATTTTCTAATGCTGGAATCAAATCATTATTGATATCTATTTTTACATGTACCCCTTCATGAAGAAAATAAAAAACGATCACTAAAACTTTAGGATTATTTTTCTCGCATTTTTTTATACCTTCAAAAATATCTGGTTGTTCTATTTCTAACCAGCAACGACTTACATTTCTAAAAGAATCATTTAACTCATTTACAACATAATCAAGAGATGTTTGTGCATTTGGATCTTTACTACCATGTCCAATAATCATTACATCTATATCTTTATTTTGAAGAATTACTTTATTTTCTTTTAGAGTAGTTGCAATTCTATTTTCAACAATTCCTACCAAAGTTTTATGCATACTCATAGGTTTTGTAATTAACATCTCAATACCACTCTCTCTTTTTGATTTTTCAACATCAGAAATTGCATTTTTTACTTTTTTCCCTGGATACAAAAAATAGGGCACTACTGTTAACGAATCTATATTTTCCTTAAGACATTTGGAAATCCCTTCTTTGATAAATGGAGGTTCTACTTCTAAAAAACAATAATTTATGACTGAATAATTTTGTTTTTTACTAATTCCTTTACAAATAATCTCTAATTCCTCAGATGCCTCTTTTTCTCTACTACCCCTATCAATAATCAATAATCCTCTTTTCAATTTATTTTCCTCGCTATGGCTATGGTCAAATTTGGAGGGAATTTTTGCTTTTCTACGATTAATTTTCCTTTTGAGACTTTGATTGCAGCAGCTTCAGACACACTTGCAGTCCCTTCAAATCTTTTCACAGTTTCTGAAGGATTTGGAGCAGAAATTTCAGCTAAATCCTCTCTATTTACATATTCTATAGGAATATTCATTTCTATTCCCAGATCTATTAACCCTTGAACATCTTGTGGTTTTTTAATAGATACTAGTTTTGTAATTGATTTTGAACTAAGATTGAATTTCTTTAAACAATCATCAATTCCATTTTTGATTGTTTCTTTAGATGTATTCCAATGTAATCCAATACCTATCACTAAACTTGGAGGACGATAAATTATACAATTTTTATCAAACCCATTAATTATTTTATCAGAAATTATAAGACATGATTTAGAATTTGAGTTTTTTAATTCTTCTAAACTATCATAAATTTTAACATTTTTTGGTAATTCCTTATGCCAATTTTTTTTACCTATTTGTTGGAAAACACCAATAATTTCTTCATTTATCATGTCTGCACTAATTTTTGTAACAAAAGAATCATCATCAATTTTCCATCCAAATTCATTTCCAACCAAATCTACTGAAATAGTTTTGTTAACATCTGCTGCAGTAGTTATTACAGGTATAGATCCTAACTTTTCTGCAACTTCGTGAGTTAATTCATTTGCACCACCAATATGACCTGACAGTACACTAATCACAAATTTTGTTTTATCATCAATTGCAATAACTGCAGGATCTGTTTTTTTATCTTTCAAAAAAGGAGAAATTAATCTAATTATTGCTCCCAAAGAAAAAATACAAATTAATGCATTAGAATTTTTAAAAAGTTCAACAATTTTTTCAGATGTAGGCTCAGAATACCATTTTATTTTGATTCCTTTATCTGAAAATTTTTTAGGCGCATATATTTTCCAATCTGGAAAAATACTCTTTAATTCTTCCCCAATTTTTACTCCATTTTTTGTAATTGCAAGAACTGAGACTTTTTCCATAACAAAACTTTTTTTACTTTAATAAAAAACCTTATTCTTCTGATTTTTTAGATAGAATTCCTCCATCAAAATTAAACAATACTACATCAATTGAAACTCTATTTTCACTATGTTTTTTCATGTGTTTATACACTTCATTACAAATCAATTCAAAAAACCCTTCTACATTATTTTCTTGAATAATTTCAGATACATGTCTTGCAGTATTTGCTTTTCTAATATTTTGAATAATTTTATCATCAACATTTGTTTTTTTTGCTAATTCTGCTAAAAAATTCATATCAACTTTTGAACCTTTAACATGAGTTTGTTTAACCCCTGCAGCCATTTTTACAAGTTTTCCTATAAAACCCACAACATATGCTTTTTTGATATTTTTTTTACTACATTGCTGAATTGCATATCCTGAAAAATCACCCATTTGAACAAAACAATGTTCAGGTAAATCTACTATTTTTTTTGAAAAATCTTCACTTCTCCCACCTGTTGTTAATACTACTGTATCATTCCCCATTGCAACTGCAACATCTATACTTTGTCTTATTGATGCAGCATAAGCTGCTGTAGAAAATGGAATAACTATGCCACTAGTTCCTAAAATTGATATTCCATTTTTAATACCCAATCTTGGATTATCCGTTTTTGGTCCTAATTCTTTTCCTTTGGGAATTGAAATTAAAACTCTAATCCCTTTTTTTATCAAAATTTCTTTTCCGATATTTCTTAAATTTTCAATAATCATTTTTTTGGGAACTGGATTAATTGCAGGCTTATTAATTTCCAAACCTAATCCGGGTTTAGTTACTATTCCGATCCCTTCTCCTCCATCAATATCAATTTCATCAATTTTATCTGTAAATGACAATTCTACCATTATTTTTGCACCATGAGTAACATCAGGATCATCTCCACCATTTTTAATTACTGAACATATAGCTTTATCTGATTCAAACTTACAGGAAAATACTGGAATCTCAATCAGATTTCCTTTAGGTAATAGAATTTCTATATTTTCTAATTTTTGCTGATTAATTATTGCTAATAATGCAGCTTTTGCAGCAGCTGTTGCCGAACTCCCTGTAGTATACCCTGTCTTTAATTTTGTTTTTTTACTTACCATATTTTTTGTATTCATTTTACTGTATTAACTCTTGTTTGGTATTTTTCAAAATCTTCTAAATAGATTTAAAATCCAAATCAATCTGATTGTATTATGAATAAACGTCTAAAAATTGTAATCACTGGGGCAAGTGGATTTGTTGCTACTAATGTTAGGAAATATTTTTCTGAAAAAAATATTGAATTAATTTCTATTTCGAGAAATGATTTTAAAGAATTTAAAAATGAACAAAAAATAATCTCAAAAAACTATGATGAAAAAACTATTTTACCTATAATTAAAAACTCGTATGCATTAATCCATCTTGTTGGAATAGGAAATCAATCTGTTGAAACTGATTTTCATACAGTAAATACCGAACTTACAAACCATATTCTAAATATAAGTAAAAAAGCAAAAATTAAAAAAATTGTTTATACAAGTGGATTAGGTGTATCACCTAACACATCATCAGGATATTTTATTTCTAAATTTAATGCAGAAAAATTAATCATTAATTCTGGATTAAACTATACAATTTTTCGACCTTCTTACATTGTAGGAAAAACTGATCTTTTTACAAAATATCTAAAAAAACAAATTAAAAATGGAATAATTGAAATTCCTGGATCTGGAACTTATTTGATTCAACCAATTTACATTAACGATGTAGTACAAGTAATTTTTAAATCAATAACTGAATCAAAATTTAAAAATAAAATTATTGATCTTGTTGGTCCCGATTATATTTCGTTTATAAAATATGTAAAATTATTTTCTAAAGGTAAAATAAAAATCAAAAAAATCAATTTAGAAAGTTGTTATTACGATGCAATAAACAATCCAAAATCTTCCTTTGGAGTTGATGATTTGAATATCTTAATTGGCAATTTTAAAGGGAATCATGAAAAATTAAGAAGAATTTCTGGAATTGATTTTAAATCAATTATAGAATTATTAAATTCCTGCAGACCGTTTTAATACTTCAGCCTTGTCTGTTTTCTCCCAAGAAAATTCTGGCTCGTTTCTTCCAAAATGTCCATATGCTGCAGTTTTTTTGTAAATGGGTCTTTTCAAATCTAATTGAGATATGATTCCTGATGGTTTCATATCAAAATTCATTCTTACCAAATCCTCAATTTGTTTTTCTGAAATTTTGTTTGTTCCAAATGTGTTGACATATAACGAAACTGGTTCTGCTACTCCAATTGCATATGCTAATTGTACTTCACATCTATCAGCAAGTTCTGCTGCAACAAGATTTTTTGCTATATATCTGCACATGTAACATGCAGATCTATCTACTTTGGATGGGTCCTTTCCTGAAAAAGCACCACCACCATGTCTTCCAAATCCGCCATATGTATCAACAATAATTTTTCTTCCAGTTAGACCTGCATCACCATGTGGACCACCAATTACAAATTTTCCAGTTGGATTGATGTGAGTTTTTATTTGATCATTCCACAAGTTTCCCAAAACTGGTTTAATCACTTTATCAATAATCCCATTTGAAATTTCTTCTTGTGAAATTTCTGGTGCATGTTGTGTTGAAATTACAACTGTTTCAATCTTTGTTGGTTTGTTATTCTCATACCTAACTGAAACTTGTGATTTTCCATCTGGTCTAACCCATGATAATGTTTTATCTCTTCTGACTTGTGATAATTTTTGAATAAGTTTGTGTGCAAGTAAAATCGGTAATGGCATCAATTCTTTTGATTCATTTGAAGCATACCCAAACATTAAACCTTGATCCCCTGCTCCTTGTTCTTTTTCTTCAGTCGCTGTTACCCCTTGACTAATATCTGGACTTTGTGAATGTAATCTTAAATCCACTTTACATGTTCTTGCGTCAAACATCAAATCTTTATTATCATAACCAATTTCTTGAATTGTTTTTCTAACTAATTCTTCTTGGGCTTTTTTATCAAAATTTGCTTTAGTTGTTATTTCTCCTGAAACAACCACAAAATCTGTTGTAACCATTGTTTCAACTGCCACTCTTGAATTAGGATCTTGTTTTAGATATTCATCTAAAAAGGCATCAGAAATATTATCACATATTTTATCAGGATGTCCTTCTGTTACGGATTCTGATGTAAATAGAAAATTATTGGTCATTAAACTACCCATAAAATACTAGAGTTCGTTTTCTAGTTTGATAAATAAAACGTTATTGCCTCTCACAATCACTCTGCCATAATTTGCAATCGTTTTCCCATCATGTAATTCTTCAGCATCTGTCATAATCAAATTCATGTATGAGTCAACATTATCCATTTTTCCTTTGTATTCTACCTCATTTTTTAGCCTTACAGTGACTTTTTTCTTTGTACTCTTTTGAAGAGTTGTCAAAGGTCTTTTTACACTATTTGATTGTGACACTAATATTTCACTTATTTTTCAACCTTGTTCTCTAGAATAAAAGCCTTGCCTCTTTTGAAAAAACTGGAATTCCTTAAATTTTTTCTTTTTTTTTAATAATTGTACAAATGATTTCAACTGGTTTACAAAAATTGAATGAATTTTTATCAGGAGGAATTCCATCTGGTATAATTGTCGATATTTTTGGTGGGAATGGAACTGGAAAAACTCAACTATTATTACAATTGTTAATAAATTCAATTAAAAACGGTGGACAAGTTTTGTATTTTGACACCACAGGTGAATTTAGACCTGAAAGAATTTTAGAAATTCAGAAATATTCTAAAATAAATCTTGATCTTCTAAAACAAATTACTGTTTCTAGATTAACAAATACATCAGAACAAATAAAATCGATTCAAAAATTTGAAAATGAGAATTTTTCTTTAATTGTAATTGACAATATTACTGATTTATTTTCATATGAATATACAAAAAATGAATCTACCTTTGAAAAAAATTTTTTATTCATGAAATATATGCGTGAATTGTCAAAGTTAGCAATTACAAAAAAAATTTCTATAATTTTCACAAATATGATTAGAACAATTGAAAATAAAGAAATTGAAAATATGAAAAATGCAATTGATCCTTTTACACATATCAAAATACATCTTTTCAAAAATTCCACAAAATTTTCTGGAACAATTTATTGGTCATTAGACAAAAAACTATTTTCTTATGATATTGACACTTTAGGATTATCTGATAGTACTGAAGATATTTAATATTCTTTAATGAACTTTATTGATGACAGGAATTTTTGATTTAATTCCAATTGTTACTGTAGTTTTATTTGCATTTGGATTGGTAGGTGTTATTGTTTATGAAAGATCACGTTCAAAATCAACAGAAGAATCCAACTCTTAACTCAATTTTTGAGAAATTTCGTGGATGAAGAATATCTGTTCAAACGAATTTATGAAGCAGAAAAATAATATGTCGTTACTAGATGTTTTTGGAATTCTTAATTCTTTTTTATGATTTTTGAAAAGGTTGTAAGAAATAATTCAATTCTTCCTTCAAGTCCTGCTTTTGCTTTTAATCCAGTAATTGAAATTATTTCCCCTAATTCACATTTGTCAATTAATCGAGATTGATTTCTCCAACCTTTAACCCAAATCTGACCCGTATCATCTTCTACAAACATTTCAGAAAGTAAAATCGATTCACCTGTTTTTGTTTGTACTTCACGTCGTTCAGGTATTTTTAATACAATTGATTCAATACAATAATTGTCGTTTATTTTAATATCATTGATCTTTGTTCTAAACTGTGATAATGATGGAATTGATTCATCATTATCTACTTTTCTTACAAAAGAATTCTCATCAAGTGTTACTGAGTTTCCATAAATTTTTGATGGCATACATTCGATAACATCCCCTTCTACACAAATGCTTGTTGAGTTTGACAAGTCACTAATATTGAAAATATCTTTTTTATTATTCACTGCCACAATCATACTTTTTCCAGTTTCTGTTGTTGTAATTGAAAGAACTCTTGCAATTACTGGTTCAATTTCTCCTCCATCTATTTCAATAATTGTTGCATCATTTCCATGAATTTCTAATCCTTGATTTCCAGATTTTACTCTAACACCAAGTAACCTAACTTTAGCTGACTGTGAAATCATATTTGGAACAGATGATTCATCTTTTCCCCAAATAATTACTCTAACCCCACTACCTTCTTTGCCTTTTAGTCTCATTCTTAATGCTTTTCCAGGTTGACCTCGAAAATTTGTAAACTCCATTCCACTGATTGCACCATCAATCATTCCTGATATTACAATATCTTTTTGTCCTTCTTGTGATTCACTAACATCTTTTGTAATGGTATCTATAGTTGGAATCTTACTTTTTGTATCTGTAGTTTCAATGTTTGAACCAGAACCGATGTTTATTGTTGGTGAACCATCAAGATCTGATTTTACATATGCTTTAATGATTTTGATTAAATCACCAGGTTTTAGATTTTCAATTCCTGGTAGATTTGCTTTTTCATCCCATAGTTTTACACTAGCTGTTGAATTTGTATCATATACAGTCATTGTTCTAAGAAAAAATGGTGATCCATCTTTTCTTGAAAACTGTTTAGCAGGGGAAAGATTCAAAACTCTTGTTTCTAGTGAAATTTCTTTTGCACCTGCGTATAGATCCTTTATACTTAATTCTACTTTTAGTGGTTCTGATAATGTAATTCCATAATCTGACGCAATTAAAAATAATGCACCTTGATCAGTTAAATAACCTGCACCAATTTTTTCTTTTTTCTGTTTTATTTGCTCTTCAATATCTTCTCTAGTTAACTCTGATTTTTGTTCAATTAATTTATCAATCAAACTATCAAATTCAGACAATTCATTTTTACTAAACTTGTTCTATTAATAAAAATTTCATTTTTGTTTTCAAAAAGATCGCATTTTCTTTATTTGTATATGTTCATTTTTTTAAGTTCAGTTTTTTTGAAATTTAGTAATAATCTTTTTTGATAAATTTGCTTTTTCAATAACTTTCTTAATTTGTCTCACTAACTAAATTAATAGGAAGATCGCAGATTTATTGTGTTTTGTATTGAAGTAAACAATCTATCAAAATCGTATGGCTCAATTAAAGCTGTTGATAATATTGAATTATCGGTAAAATCAGGTCAGGTTTTTGGATTTTTAGGCCCAAATGGGGCTGGAAAATCAACAATCATTAAACTCCTTACAACCTTGATTTCGCCATCTTCAGGTTCTCTTACAATTTTAGGCATAGATGCAATCAAAAATCCATTAGGGGTTCGTCATAAAATTGGTGTTGTTTTACAACAACCAAGTTACGAACCTACTCTTACCGTTGAAAAAGCTCTTGACAAATATGGGATGATGTGGAATATTCCAAAATTTGAACGTAAGAAAAGAATGAATCAACTTTTAGAAGATTTTGATCTTGTTGAAATTCGTAAAAAAAGAAATGAGGATCTTTCAATTGGCCAAAGAAGACGAGTTCAAGTTGCGCGTGAATTCATCCATGATATGGATCTTTTATTTTTAGATGAACCAACTGTTGGATTAGATCCAAATGCAAGAAGGAAATTATTGGATTATTTGAAAAATAAAGTAAAAGCTGGATTAACAATATTTTATACTACTCACATTCTTACAGAGGTCGAATATCTTTGTGATGAAATTGCAATTCTTGATAAAGGAAAAATAGTTGCAGTTGACTCTCCTAATGCATTAAAAATTAGATTTGGAAAAGAAAAAACCATTAAAATTCATTTATTTGAAAAGCAATCACAAGTTTTATCCTTATTATCTGAAATTTCAGATTGTAAAATTGATTTTGAAAATGGAACAAATCTAATTATTCATTCTGAACAATCTGAATTAGTATTATTACAAGTCTTGAAAATACTTAATGAACATGATATTGAAATTGAAGATTTGTCTGCTGTACCAACAAACCTTGAAGACATCTTTTTAAAAATGGTGAGACAAAATACATCCAATAATTAGACTGGTAAATAGAAATCTAACAATTTCTCTTAATCCTGGATTTTTAATTTGGCAGGTAATTTTTCCTTTAATCTATATTTTTATTGCAGGTTATGCATATGCACCACTAATCAATGATGTTCCTTTTGCTGGTAAAGGTCTTGATTATCCAGCATTTTTAGCATCAGGGATGATCGGATTTAATATTATGAATAGTACACTCATTTCTGGTATTCTAATTTGGAATGACAGAAAACATGGCATGTTTGAGCAGATTATGTCTGGACCGTTCACTAGAAGTCATTACATTTTAAGCAATATTTTCACTATAGGTATTGTTGGTTTAGTAAGTGCATCATTGATAGCAGCAGTTGGATACCCTGTATTTTTTGACTCTGTAGAGTTTTCTTTATCTACAATCCCTATTCTTGTTTTTGGAGCCATTACTGGTTCAATATTATTTGGTTCCTTGGCATCAATAATCTCTACTAGAATACATTCTAGTGAAGGATTTAATGTAATAATTAATACTGTTTTTCTATTTTTTGCTTTTGTTAGCACTGCATTTTATCCTGCAGATGGTGCCCCTGAACCTTTACGTTCTGCATTTTATCTAAACCCGTTAACATATTTGGTTGATGTGATTAGAGCAGGAATTTTTGGAAATATTACTGAATTTGTAATTTTAGAAATGTTGATTCTTGTTGGAATTGCATCTGTATTATTTGTAATTGCTTCAAAACTTTTAACAAAATTAGATTTCTAAATAATAATTATTTTTTAAATTTTTCATAAACTTCATTAATTTTCTTAACCATGTCTATATTTTCATAATCAACTAAATTCAGATTAGGTATAACACAATGTCCTCCTATAATACCAGGATACATTTTTGGTCTATTTCCTAAATTTTCATGAATCTCATCTGCAAATTTCCACATTTCATCAAAATCAATCCCCTCTTTCTCACAAATCATTTTTGTTATTTGTGCATAACTTATTAACCAACCATAGTATGTTGTATCAACTAATATTTTTGCAAGTTCTGCAGTTTTAGTAGTTGACATAAATTCGATTTTTTCAAATCTATTTTTTAATTCTAATTTAATTTCTGAATTTATTTGATCATTATCTGATGCAATAAATTTTGTATATTTTTTTATATCTTCTGAAAATCTTTTGTGTACTCCACGAACTGGTGAAAATAAAACTGGCACGTTTGTTTTTCCTTGAATTTTCTTCGTTGTTCCTGGTTTTACTGTAGAATGAACAAGTACAATTTTTAATTCTTCAAATTTGTTAATCCAATCTAATGTAGTTTCTATAAATTTAGATAATTCACCTGGTAGACATATGTGAAGATATTCTGGATTTTTAATCATTGAATTTTCAGTATAGTTTTTAGATTTTGAGGCATCAGCATCAATTCCTACACATTCAAAATTTCTATTTTTGAGTAAATCAAACAGAGTTTCTCCAACTTCACCCATTCCCAAAATAACATCTGTCATTGTACCTAATTTCAGAAAAACCATCTAATTATATTCGTGTTACAGTCAATTTAGTTTTTAAATAAAGTAGCCCGGGCAAGACTCGAACTTGCGTCTCGGGCTTCAAAGGCCCAAATGCTTGACCGCTACACTACCGGGCTGCTAAATCCAACACTCTCATTCCCTTAATGAACTTTTTATTTTAAACTGACTCTGAAAATTAAACTACTCTTTGATAACTTTGATTAATTTTTGAATAGGATCTTCCATTTGCCCTACAATTTTTTTTGCTCTGTTTTGATTAATCCCTTTTGTTGAATCAAAAATTTTCTTTATCTGTTTGGAAATTTTATTTGGGTCCGTTTCTCTTTTTATCAATTTCTTTTTTAGCAAAAAATTCTCTACAATATTTGGGACAGCATTATATGAAATTGTAGGAATCCCCATTAATGCAGATTCTGCTGTCATTGTTCCTCCAGATCCTATGAAAACGTCAGTATGATTTAACAAATGTTTTCCATCCAATGACATTTTTACTACAAGAGCTTTTTGTCCTGCTATTTTTTGAAGATTCTTTATTTGTTTAGTGTATCTACCTAAAATTACAATATTTTCTTCTTTAAACTCATTTATAATTTTTTTAATTATTGGAATTATTTTATTAGATTTTAACACATATGATGCTTCTTCTTCTTCTACTCTGATCAAAATACTTTTTCTTTTATTATTTTTAAATGGTAATGATATTTTTTCATTTACTTTTCTTTTAATAGTTACAACTGCATCAATGGCTTTATAGGAAATTATATTTTTTTCATCAATACCAAATTTAGAAAATTCTTTTTTTGGGATTATGTCCGGAGCAAGTAATTTTTGAACAAGTGGTAATGTTAATCGCATAACTGCATTTGCATGAGGTGAATCACAAAACACAATATGTTTTATTCCTAAACCAAATGAAATTCTTGCTGCTTCAGGAGAGCAAAAACTTATCACAATATCTGGTCGAAATACCTTGATTTTTCTTGATAATTTATCCATTCTATCAATACTAGCATCAAGTTTTCTGTTATTGTCATTTCCACCATGGTTTCCCACATATTTGAGGTTAAAATTTCGAATTTTTGCTAATTTTTTAACTTCTACATATTCTCTGGAAGTACATAAAATTTCATATTTTTTATCTAATTTTTCAATTATTGATTCAGAAAATAATAATTGTTTTGGAGTAAGAATATCTATCCATATTTTCAAGTGATATTAGTTATTTCTGTTGGTTCAATAAGTTTTTTTTACTTAGATTTTGCTGTAAAATTGTAATGGAGGGAACAAAAGTTGTGGTTTATGGATTAAGTACTGAAGGATATGCTATTGCATCTCAAATGGCAATAAAAGGTGCTGATGTTTATATCATAGATGAATCTACTCCTTCTGCTATTTCACTTAAAGCAGAAATAGCTAAAACTTATCCTAACGTATCTTCTCTCAAAGAAGATGAACCTTTATTGGCAATGGAACCAATAGATGTTGCAATTTCCAAAGCTCAGTATCTTTTCTTTACTCCAAGAATTCGTAAGACAGGTCAAGATATTAAAACAGATATTCATTCCAAGCTTAAAGATGCAGTTACATCATTAAAGAAAAATAGCTCAGTAATTTTTACACTTCCAACTGGGTTTGGAGGAAACAATGAAAATATTTCATTATTAGAACATGTAACAGGTTTTGATGTTGGAAAACAAATTTCATATTTTTATTATCCTCTAGAAGATCTCAATAATTCTCCTAAAATCATTGGTTCTTTTAATGGAAAAAAAGATCCTATTTTATCTAATTTGTTAACAATTGATAAAAAAGAGAAGAAATTTGTAGCAATTCCTTCATCAGAACATTTTCATGCGATTGATGTTTTATCAAAATTTTCAAGTTTATGTAGTATTTTGGAGGTATGTAAATATGCACAAGATGAAATTACAAAAAATGATTTGTCATCTGATGATTTTCAAGAAATTTTTCTAGATGATATGGTTGGAAGATTATTCGATCTTAAATCTCTTGGAACCTCATTTGAAGGTGCAAACACTCTCATGTATTTGATTAATGGAAGTGTTAAAGGAATTGATGGATATGTTAAACGACTTATCGATGAAATTCGTCTTACATTGAAGAAAAATGATCTTAAAGCAAGTAGAACAAAGATAGCTCTATCATGGACACTTGATCAACATGTAATGCGTGGTGATAAAATTGAAATGTTGCAAAACTTAACTTCAAAATTACGTGATTATATTGGTGACGTTGAAGCTTATGAAGATCCAAATTTTGATCTTTTCCATAGTGATAAAACCACAATTATTGTTGCCTGTTCAAAATATGATTTTGAAAATATTAAAAAAACAAAAAAAGATTCAGGTTTGATTATTGTAAAAGCAAATCCATTATGTGAAACAATTCAATAATGATATAAATTAGCTAAATTGCTATTTTGTTTGAAATGTCTAATGAATCCAATTCTGATGAAATCCCAATTGAAGTTATATCTAATGTTCAAAATGAAAAAAATTTGGATGAATTAACTAATAATAAAACGTTTGAAAAAAATATGGATAATGAAGAACAAGAATCTACACAAACAGATATTGAGAAATTAACAAAATTATTAGATTTAGAAAAACTGAAAGTAGTAGAATCTGATGAAAAATTAAAACATGTTTTGGCCGATTTTCAAAATCTTTCTAGAAAAACTCAAACTGATATTGAACATGGTGTAAATGCAAAGGTTGATGAATTTGTTTTAGATTTTTTAAAAATTTACGATGATTTTGTTAGAGCCAAAGACGTCTTTTCTCAAAATAAAATTAATACAGATGGTTTAGTCTCTATTTTAAAAAATATGGATTCTTTATTGAAAAAATACAAAGTAACTCCTATTGATGCTTTAGGCGAAATTTTTGATCCCAATTCTCATGAAGCTATTTCAATTATTACTGATCCTGATTTAGATGATAATACAATCACAAAAGAAATTAGGAAAGGGTATTTTTCTCAAAATAGAATTATAAGGGCTACTTTAGTAGAAATCTCAAAACAAAAGTGATAATGTATGGCAAAAATTATTGGTATAGATTTAGGAACAAGTAACTCTGCTGCAGCAGTTGTAATGGGTGGAAAACCTACGATAATTCCCGCAGCTGAAGGAGCAACTGTTGGTGGAAAAGCATTTCCCTCTGTAGTGGCATTTTCTAAAGATGGTGAACTTTTAGTTGGTGAACCTGCACGAAGACAAGCAGTAACAAATCCTGAAAATACAGTAATTGCTGCTAAACGTAAAATGGGTTCTGATTATATCTTTAAAATTCAAGATAAAGATTACAAACCTCAGCAAATTTCTTCATATATTTTACAAAAAATAAAAAAAGATGCAGAGGCGTTTGTAGGTGAAACTGTTGAGAAAGCAGTAATTACAGTTCCTGCGTATTTTGATGATAATCAACGTCAAGCAACTAAAGATGCAGGAACTATTGCAGGTCTTGATGTTGTAAGAATAATTAATGAACCAACAGCTGCATCATTAGCATTTGGATTAGATAAAACTAAAGAAGATATGAAAATTCTTGTATTTGATTTTGGTGGTGGTACATTAGATGTAACTATCATGGAAATGGGAGGAGGCGTTTTTGAAGTGATGAGCACTTCTGGAGATACTCAATTAGGTGGAACTGATATGGATAAAGTCTTAATTGATTTTATTGTTGATGAATTTAAGAAAAAAGAAGGAATTGATCTTTCACAAGATGCCACTGCAATTACAAGAATTAGAGAAGCTGCAGAAAAAGCCAAAATTGAATTATCCACTGTAATGGAAACTGATGTTAATTTACCTTTTATCTCGCATGATCCTTCTTCAGGAGCAAAAAATCTTGAATTAAGAATTTCTAGAGCTAAATTAGATGAATTAATTGGACCGATTGTAGAAAAATGTAAACCTTCTGTTCAAAAAGCTCTTGAAGATTCAAAACTAACTAATTCTGATATTAACAAAATTGTAATGGTTGGAGGTCCTACAAGAATTCCACTAGTTAGAAAATTTGTTAGTGAACTAGTTGGAAAGGAAGCTGAATCTGGAGTTGATCCTATGGAAGCAGTAGCAATGGGTGCAGCAATTCAGGCAGGAATTATTGCTGGAGATGTTGCAAGTGATATTGTTTTACTTGATGTTACTCCTCTTACATTAGGAATTGAAACTTTGGGCGGTGTTAGAGAACCTCTAATTGAAAGAAATACTACAATTCCAACATCAAAAAGTAAAGTTTTCACAACTGCAGCTGATAATCAAACTGCAGTAACAATTCATGTTGTTCAAGGTGAACGTCCAATGGCTACTGATAATGTTTCATTAGGAAGTTTTAATCTCACTGATTTACCTCCCGCCCCAAGAGGAATTCCTCAAATTGAAGTTAAATTTGATATTGATGCAAATGGAATTATTAATGTAGCTGCAAAAGATCTTGGAACACAAAAAGAAGCAAAAATTACCATTGAATCATCAACAAAATTATCTGAAGAAGAAATTGAAAAATTAAAAGAAGATGCAGAAAAATTCTCTGATGAAGATAAAAAGAAGAAAGAAAAAATTGATCTTAAGAATGAAGCTGAAAGTTATATTTACACCACAGAAAAATTAGTTAATCACGATCTTAAAGATAAAATTTCACAAGAACAAGGAATTAAAATTACTGATGCTGTGAAAGAAGTTAAAGAAGTTTTAGATAAAGAATCTGAAGAATTAAAACCTAAACTTGAAGCATTACAGTCTTTAGTAAATGAAGTAACAACTGAATTATACAAAAATGCCTCACCACCACCTGGCCCTGAAGGACAACAAGATGCTGGCCCTGAAGGACAACAAGATGCTGGCCCTGAAGGACAACAAGATGCTGGCCCTGAAGGACAACAAGATGCTGGCCCTGAAGGACAACAAGATGCTGGCCCTGAAGGACAAACGGCTAAATCACAATCAAGTGATGAGACAAAAACTAACTAATTTTTTAGATTTGATCATTTATACAGTAATAATGAAGATGAATTGATTCATGTCTGCAAAACGGGATTATTATGAAGTTCTAGGAGTTTCAAAATCATCTTCTGTAGATGAAATAAAAAAACAATATAGAAAATTAGCATTAAAATTTCATCCTGATCGTAATAAATCTGAAGAAGCCCCTGAACACTTTAAAGAAATTTCTGAAGCATATGCAGTTCTTTCAGATTCTGAAAAAAGACAACTTTATGATCAGCATGGTCATGCTGGAGTAGATGGTAGATATTCTAGTGAAGATATTTTTCAAGGTGCTCGAGGAGATTTCAGTGATATTTTTGGACGTAGTGGCGGTGGATTTGATTCTATTTTTGATTCTATTTTTGGACGTAGTGGCGGTGGATTTAATCAACAAAGAGGCTCTGATATTCTTTATGAAACTTCAGTCACATTAGAGGATGTATTACATGGAAAAAAAATGGATATTAATTTACAAAAACAAATTCAGTGTGATGTTTGTAAAGGTTCTTGTTGCAAACCTGGAACTAGTAAGAAAACATGTCCTACTTGTAATGGACAAGGACAAGTCAGACAAACTCGAAATATGGGATTTGCATCATTTGTAACTGCTGCACCCTGTCCTACTTGTAGAGGTCAAGGTTCTATGATTGAAACACCCTGTCCTACTTGTAATGGACAAGGAAAGAAAAAAGGTTCCAAAAAAGTAACTTTTGAAATTCCACCTGGAATTGATTCTGGTGATTATACCGTTCCAGAAGAAGGAAATGAAATTCCTGATGGTTCTAATGGTGATTTGATTGTAAGAGTTAGAGTACAACCTCATTCAAAATTCAATAGAGATGGAAAAGATATTTTTTATGATCAAGATGTTTCTATGATTGATGCAGCATTAGGATGCGAAATTACTATTCCCACATTAGAAGGCACAGAAAAAATTAAAGTTGATTCTGGTAGTCAACCAAATACTATAATCAAATTAAAAGGAAAGGGTGTTTCTCATATCAATTCAAGAGGTACAGGTGATCAATATGTCCGAATTGTTGTGAATATTCCAAAAAAACTCAATAAACATCAAAAAAATCTTTTAAACGAATTCCAAAAAAATAGTGATTAATTGATTGAGTATGAAAATTGCATTAGATGTTGATGGTGTAATTGCTGATGTAATTCAATCTTGGTTAAATTATAATAATTCAATCCGACAAAAAATAACTAAACGTGAAATTTCTGATTGGGATTTTTGGAAGAAATTTAAAATTAATCGATATGATTTTTATGCTGAATTAAGTTCTTGTTGGAAAGATTGGTCTTCAATTCCTCCTACTGAAGAAAATTTATCAATTACAACAAAAAGTCTTTCTGAATTGGGACAAGTAGATATTGTTACTGCAAGGGAACGATCTACTGATTCTTTTGTAAAAAATTGGCTTGTTTATCATGATATATCATTTGATAACTATGTATCCGTAATTGATGGACCTATGAAATCTGATTTGGATTATGATATATTTATAGATGATTCACCTTTGAATGCATTAAAAATTATTCAACAAAAGAAAAAAGTCATTTTATATTCACAACCTTGGAATCAATATATTTTGGAAGATCAAATATATCGAGTTTCAAGTCTTTCTGAAGCAATTAAACAAATTAATTTAATTTAGATTTTTTCAGTTTTCTTACAAATATCTGATGACCTTTTTTCACATGAATTGAGTATTCAATTTTTAACAACACTTCAATTTTTTCTTCGGTATAAAATTTTGAATTAAAACGACCAAGAATTTTTTTACAATTATTACAATATACTTCCCGAAATTCCATCTTATCACTTTAGTTAATTGAATCTAATTGTTTCATTGTATAATAAAGAAACTTATTTCAGATCTCAAAAATTTTCGATGCGGGAGTCGCCCAGCCTGGTTAACGGCGTAAGGTTCAGATCCTTATCTTTTAGGAGTTCGTGGGTTCAAATCCCACTTCCCGCATAATATTAAATATCTTTCAACATGTTTTTGATATTTTTTAAAAGAAGATTATTTATCATTTCCCCTGATGCTTTACCTCTTAATTCCTTCATTGCTACTCCCATTAATGGCCCAATAGATCTTTCTTTTTGATTTTTAATTATTTCTTGATTCTTTTCAACTATTTTTTTAATTATTCCTTCTAAATCTGATTCCTTCACAACCTCAATTGAAGTATTTTTCATAGCTTCTAGTGTTGTTTTTGATTTTCCAGCCATTATATTTTCAAAAATCATATTAATTGATTCCTTGGTAATATCACCTGAATCTAACATCTCAAATGTTTTTTTAATTTCTTCATTTTTTAATAATTTAGAATTTAGTCCTTTTCTTTCTAGACTTGGAATGGTGGAACATAATATTGATGAAATGAAAGTTGCATTAGCTTTTCCATTTTGAGAAGTTCTTTTTTGAAAAATATTTTCAAACAATTCAATATATTTTGAATCAAAAATTTGTTCAGCAAGCTGTGAATTTATTTTATATTTCGTTTGTAATTCCAAAATAGACTCACCCCATGATTTTGGAATATTTTCTTTGGCACTTTCTAATTCTTTTTTTGATATAATGATTGGAGGAATATCTGTTTCAGGATACATTCTTGCTGCACCTGGCCTTGGACGTAAAAATTTTGTTTCCCCCTTTACAGTAGCTAATCTTGTATCAATTGGAATTCCATTATTTTTTATGAATTCTATTCTTGAAATAATCTGATTAATGACTACATGTATTTTTTCATCTGTTGCGGCTAATATCAAAAATGCATCTTCTTCATTTATTTTTATAAATCCTTTCAGATTTTCAATATCAATTTTTTCTACACCATAATTAGGAAGCTCATCAGAATGGAATACTCCTCCAATTCCAAAAAATCGGACCAACTCTGCAATTTCTTTGCCTAACCGTATCCCTTCATATGGTGAAAAACCAAACATTCCGGCCATTTTTTTGAATGAAATTCCAAAAATTTTATGTTCTTTTTTGATTGCATTTTGAATAATTTTTGATTTACATTTAGAAAACAACTCTGTGATGTCTTTTCGATCATTTTCTTTATCGTGAACCCAATCTCTTTTTTTTAATTCTTTTGAAATTTCTAGTAATCCTTGTTGTCTTTTAGCCTCATATTCTACAACTTTCTCAAGTTGATCTAATTGTTGAACTCCTTTTACTTCAATTACTACTCCTCCATCTTTAATTGAAACATTAACATCCTGTCTGATTGATCCTAAACCTCTCTTCACTTTTTTTGTACTACGTAAAATTCGTCCTAATGCTAAGGCTATTTTCTTGATGTGTTGTGGTTCTACTTCAAAAGGTTCTGTAGCAATTTCTACTAATGGAATCCCTAAACGCTCCAATCCAAATTTCCTGATAATTCCCTCGTCACCTAAATTTTTTGCCGCATCTTCTTCAAGACAAATTGATTGAATTCCTATTTTAGTCCCTTCAACTTCATAACTACCTCCTTGTGAAATTAACATTGTACGTTGAAATCCAGTTGTATTGGATCCATCAACCACAGTTTTTCGCATTGGATATATTTCACTAAAAATTTCTGATTTTAATGCTGAAGCAATGATTAATGTAATTTTTTTAGCATCATCATCTAATTCATGAGGAGGCTCTTCATCTTGTTCTACTAAACAACTACTTTCTGGATTTGCATAATACGTTATAGATTTAGATTTAGATTTTTCAAATAATGCTGCTGGATCATATTCTCCTAATTCACTTTTTGTTGTTCGTAACCTTCTTTGAAATTTTATAGAGTATTCTTCAGTATCTGTTGGAATACAATTACAAAATAATTTTTTATTAGTTGCTAGTTGTTGATGAATTTCTAATCCCACTTTTACTCCTACATTATTTATTGAAAATTCTGACATCCATTTCCCCTTTAATTTGTTAATTCTGATGCAATATTTTGTAGCATAATTTTCTTTATCTCTTCAATATTTTGAGAATTTCCTATGGTCCACATTGCTTTAACAAGTGCTACTTCAGGAATCATATTTTCTAAAGGAATAATACCTAAATCCAGCAAATCTCTACCACTTTCGTAAACAGTCATTCTAACCCTACCGTCCATACATTGAGATGTCATGCCTAAAAACATCTCTTTTTCATTTGCTTTTTTGATATTTTCATACATGACTTTTCCAACATGTCCTAAACCTGTTCCTTCAAAAATTATTCCTTTATACCCCATCTCAATTATTTGACTTAATAAGTTTGGGTCAAATCCTGGATGATATTTTACAAGTGCAACTTTCGAATCAAGATTAATTCTTGGTTGAAATTCATCTTTTTCAAAATAATTTTTAGAAATATTTTTTTGAATATGTTTTTCTGTAATGATAAAAGCTGGATCATCTCCCATTGTTTGAAATGCCCCTCTTTTACTTGTATGATTTTTTCGTACTCGAGTTCCTAAATGGCATACAATGGTATTATCATTTTCGTCTTGATGCATAGCAACGTATACTCCTTTTGTATTGTTTTCTATGATGAATTTTGTTGCACCTATCAAATTTAATGCTGCGTCTGATGATGCACGATCTGATGATCTTTGTGAACCTACTAATACAATTGGAATTGGAAATCCTGAAAGTGCAAATGAAAGAAATGATGATGTATAGTGCATGGTATCTGTTCCATGTGCAATAATAATTCCAGAATAATCTGATTTTGAAAATTTCTCAATTTTTTCTGCAATTTTTAACCAATGTTCTGGCATTATATTCTCAGAATATTCTGAAAATAATACTTCAGTATCTATCGTTGCAATTTTAGATAATTCTGGAACTGACGCATTCAATTCTTCAGCTGTTAGCACTGGTGTTACTGCACCTGTTCTATAATCAATTTTACTTGCAATTGTCCCACCTGTTGACAACAATAAAATTTTTGGTAATCCGTGTACCTTTTCAATATTTTCATTTATTTTTGAAATTTTTACTGCATTTTGTTCTTTTTTTACATTCTTAATTTTTGAAATCTCTAAACCAATATTGTAACCGCTTTTTAATTTTAAAACAATATGTTTGTCATCACTATGTTCATATCTTGGCATAATAATACCTGAATAAACAATATCAGTTGATATTGTTACTGTATCTCCTACAATAATCTGATTTGATTTCAAAAATTCTAATGAACTATCATTATACCCTCTATATTCTGACATTTATGAGAATTAGATTAGTTATTTAATTAAAACTACCTGTAATAGGAAGCTACTAATTTTTCACCCATCTTGAGTTCTTTTTGATCTCTAACTTTCTTTACAGCTTCTTCAAAGTGTTTCATTTCCACTTTAGCATCAATGGATTGTTTTTCAATCTCTTTCACATCTGGATGTGAGTCTAAATATTTATGAATCACTAAAGAAACTGCAGTATTTGCAATTGATGCTGTATCTGCTCCACTTAGTCCATCAGTTATATCTGCAAGTTTCTCGAAATCAACATGATTTGGATCACTTTCATCAGTAATTGTTGGTATTTTTTCAGCATTAATTTTTAAAATACTTTTTCTACTCTCTTTATCTGGTAGTGGAATTTGAATAATTTTATCAAATCTTCCAGGGCGTAATAATGCTGGATCAATCATATCTGCTCTATTTGTTGCTGCCAATACTATAACACCATGCATATTTTCCATTCCATCTAATTCTGTTAATAATTGACTTACAACTCTCTCAGAAACAGCTGTTTCTCCTCCTGCTCCCCGAATTGGTGCAATGGAATCAATTTCATCAAAGAATACAACACATGGTGCAGATTGACGTGCTCGTTTGAAAATTTCTCTGATTCCTCTTTCTGATTCACCAACCCATTTTGAGAGTAATTCTGGACCTCTAACTGATACAAAGTTTGCTTCACTTTCTGTGGCAACAGCTTTTGCAAGTAATGTTTTACCTGTTCCACTTGGACCATGAAGTAATATTCCTCGTGGCATTCTGTGTCCTAATTTATCATAAAGACCAGGATATTTCATTGGCCATTCTACAGCTTCTTGTAATTCTTGTTTTACATCTTTCAAACCTCCAACATCATTCCATTTCACATCTGGATTTTCAATGAAAACTTCTCTCATTCCAGAAGGTGTTACTTCAATCAAAGCTTTTGTAAAATCCTCTTGATTAACGATTAATTTATCTAAAGTTTCTGGGGGTAGTTTCTCTTCTTCTAAATTAAGAATAGGTAATAACCTTCTCAGACATTTCATTGCAGCTTCTTTACATAGATATTCCAAATCTGCACCAACATATCCGTGACTTACTGATGAAATTTTTTCTAATTTTACATCATCAGCTAACGGCATATTTCTACTATGAATTGCAAGAATATCTTTTCTACCTTTTTTGTCTGGAACTTTAATTTCAATTTCTCTGTCAAATCTACCAGGTCTTCTAAGTGCTGGATCAATTGCATTTGGTCTATTGGTTGCAGAAATTACAATTACTTTACCTCTTGCTTCTAAACCATCCATTAATGATAACATTTGAGAAACAACTCTTCTTTCAACTTCCCCTGTTACTTCTTCTCTTTTTGGTGCAATAGAATCTATTTCATCCACAAAAATTATTGAAGGAGCTTTTTCTCTTGCTTCTTTAAAAATTTCTCTTAACCTTGCTTCACTTTCGCCGTAAAACTTACTCATTATTTCTGGGCCTGAAATACTGATAAAATGTGCATTACTTTCATTTGCAACAGCTTTTGCAAGTAATGTTTTACCTGTTCCTGGAGGACCGTACAATAATACTCCTTTTGGTGCTTCAATCCCTAATTTTTCAAAAATTTCTGGATGTCTTAAAGGTAATTCAATCATCTCTCTAACTTTTTTAATTTCATTATGTATTCCACCAATGTCTTCATAGGTTACTTGTGGAACACCGCGTAACGTTTCTCCTTTTTCAGCAATATGGAACACCGTTTTTTGAGTTATTAACACTGCATCAGCAGCTGGGGTTACTCCTATAACTTGAAAAGTTAAACGTCCACCAAAATATGGAACCATTACGTTATCTCCCTTTATCAAAGGAACACTTTCTAAAGCATCTGCTAAATATCTCTCATCAATTGGAGGTATTGCTTCTAATGGTGCAACAACTACTTTTTCAGCTGCAACTGCCTTAATTTTTCTAACTGAAATTGTATCACCAATTGCAATACCTGAATTATTTCTACCTAATCCGTCTATTCTGATTATTCCTTTTCCTTCATCTGATGGATAAAGAGGAAGACATTTTGCAACTGTTCGTCTCTTACCTTTTATTTCTATGACATCGCCTGTAGATGCACCAAGTGTATCCATAGAATCATAGTCAATTCTTGCCACTCCACGACCTACATCTCTTGTATATGCTTCAAGAACTTTGAGAGAAAGTGCATTCTGACTCATATACAAAATCATTATTTCTAATTTTTATACCTTTGTGGTAATTCCAAAATCACAATCACAAGCTTAAAATCCTCTATCTGAAGGAAACGATCAACTTGGGTAAAAGACCATTAGTAAGAAGACGAGGCCGTGGAGGAAATCAGTTTAGATCTACATCTACTGGAAAAGTAGGTTCTAAGGCAAATTATCCTCGTTTTCCGTTGTCTGAACAACATCAAGGTGAAATAATTGATTTGGTTCATGAACGTGGTAGAGAAGCACCGTTGTCAAAAATTAGATTTGAAGATGGTTCTGTTTCATTTGTTCCAGCTGTTCTTGGAACCAAAGTTGGAGAAACTTTACAATTTGGATTAAAATCAAAAATTGAAAAAGGTAACGTCATTAGTGTTCAAAACATTCCTGATGGAACCATTGTATGTAATATTGAAAAACACTTTGGAGATGGTGGTGCTATTGTAAAATCAGCAGGTACTGATGCAACAATTTTCTCTCATGGCGATGATGGTGTTACTGTTAAACTTCCTTCTGGAAAATTTGCTGTTTTGAATCCAAAAAATAGAGCTATGATTGGTACTCTAGCTGGAGGAGGAGCTAGTGAACGACACTTTATGAGTGCAGGCAACAAATGGAGAAGTTTCAAAGCTAAAGGAAAGAAATATCCAATTGTTAGAGGTGTTGCACAAGCTGCATATGTTCACCCACACGGCGGTGGTCGTCATCAACATGTCGGACAAAGTTCAACTGTTTCTAGAGATGCACCTCCTGGTGCAAAGGTTGGAAGCATTGCTGCTAGAAAAACTGGTCGAGCAAGAATTAAAGAAAGAAAATAGTTTCTCTTTAACCTAAAATTGATTAGTAACTTGTAAGAAAATTATCTCAATGTCAAATAAACGAGTTCGAATTGTTGTTACTGGAAGGGTACAAGGTGTTTTTTTCCGACAATCACTAAAAATTATCGCAAAAAAAAATAATATTTTTGGATGGGTAAAAAATCTTAAAGATGGTAGTGTGGAATCTGTTTTAGAAGGAAATACAGAAAATGTTAGAAAAACTATTGATTGGGCTCATATTGGTCCAGCAAATTCGATAGTTGATAATGTAGAGATACATAATGAAAAATTCATTACAGAGTTTTCAAAATTTGACATTTTGTATTAATAATTAAATTTCAATTTTAAAATAAATATAAAATTCTTCAAATTAAATTTTAATGGTAGCAGTTCTGTTGGTTCCAGTCTAGACGAATAGCCCCATTTCAAGGCATACAAGATCCGCCACGTTGACGAGGAAGCGTGGATGCTCCACCTTAGGATTGTTCCCTCCCGGACCTCATCCCTTTCAATGGCTCGGTCTTAGACGTCATCCCTTCGGATAATTCTAGTCCTGCAACCACCCGCCTCGGCGTGATTTCATTTCCGCACACCAAGTGGGAATTACCCATCTAGAGATTTACCCAACAGTTACTAATCTCTGCATATAGCCGGTTTCAGAATAGGGCACGGCTAGCACCCTGATCCTACCTACTACCATTTTTCCTAAAAGAAAGTATGTTATATTTGCATTAGGTTTGATTCTCTTTTAGTTTCAAAATCATACTACACACTGAGCATACATCCCCAGTACATTGATTGCCACATTTTTTACAAATCATTTTTTGTTTATAATTGGTATCTTTTACAATCTGTGATACTCTGAGAATTGATTGATACAAATTATTTTTAATTCCACTGTGTCGAGTTTCTAATGAATTAAGAAATTCTCGAATTTCTGTCCTAATTCCCTCATTCATGTGTGGGCAAGGCTCTGATTGAAAAGGCAAATCATTTGTAAATGCATAAAATACAATTTCAGATTCATAAATTTCACTAAACGGTTTTATCTTTCTTAAAGAATTTTTTGAAGTATCCGGATCCATCCATCCAATTTTATTTGTATCTCCTGAAAGCATGTTAATTACAAAAGTTTGTAGTGTATCATCTAGATTGTGTCCTGTTGCAATTACATCTGCTCCAACATCTTTTGCAGCAAAATCAATTGCACGTCTTCTTAATGTACCACAAATAGAACATGAAGAAGTTTTTTCATCTTCTCTTAATTCTAATGATTCATCAAGTGTTAATTCAAAAAGATCTTTGTAAGAATAAATTTTATGTTTAACATTTAATTCATCACAAAATTTTTCAACAATTTCCAATGCTTCATTTCTATACCCTGGAATTCCTTCATCAATTGTAATCACAATAATACTAAAATTATGAGTGGATGCCATTTTATGAATAATTTTTAATAATGCTAGTGAATCTTTTCCACCAGAAACTGCAACTGCTACTAATTCATTATTTTTAATCATATTATATTTTGAAATTGTTTTTGCAGTTTTTTTAACTATAGAATTTGAAAAACAATGTGAACATAATTTTTGACCTGAATATTTTCTGGTGTAAACAGCTTGATTTTCACATTTATCACATTTCATGAGTAAAATGATTATTTTTCATTAATGATTCTTTAGGTAGTTTCTATATTGTAAACCAACCAGATTTTAGGTATGACAAAGCAATGTTCAAACCAAACAACGCAAAGGTGAACGCGTATATCCCCCACATCACAATATTAACTGATTTATCTGAAATTTTTTTATCAATAATTGTATGAATAAATTTACCACCGTCTAAAATTGGTAGAGGAAGCATGTTAATTATTCCAATGAAAAATGAAATCATCCAGAGCCATAACAAGAACATTGAAACATTTGGATCATTCCATTCAATGAAATTCATTACAGGTTTGTATGCAAAAGAATTATCTCTCATAATTCCTATCAATCCTCTTTCAGAATCTTCTGGTGATGACATTATTTCTACACCAAAATCTAATGACTGACTATCTCTAAGTATACCCACATTTGCGATTTCTCCAGGATTCAAACTGGGGAAATCTATCGGACTTCTAATCGGTATACCATTAATTGATGTAATGATATCATTTGCAAGTAAACCTGCTTGCTCAGCTCCTGAATTCTCCATTATAGATAGAATCAAAACACCATCTGGTAAATCATAAAATACACTTAGTAACGGCTCAGGTAATACCATTGCAAAAAATGGATTTGTTAATAAAATTGCTCCTAAAACAAATGCAAAAATTACATTTGATGTAGCTCCTGCACCTATCACTCTTAATTTTGAAATTTTTTTCGCTTTCTCAAATTCTTCTTCATCTGGTTCAACAAAACCTGCAAACATTGCAATGAATATAGCAAACCCTCCTGTTTTGATCTTTATTTTTTCTAAAGCAGCTACTATCCCATGTGCTCCTTCATGAATTACAAGAACTACTGGAATTGATAGTAAAAAGTATGTAATAGAAGATGCTGAAGTTAATGTGACACCTGGAATTAAAACTGTCAATTCTGAAAATTCTGCTTGTGCAACAAAATAATTTGATACATTATTTAACAAAAACCAAAATGCAAAACCCATCATAATAAAACCTGAAATCACACTAACGTCTGCAAAAATCCTAATCCCACGTCTTGTTCTACCTAGAATTTTTAATAAAACAGAATTAACTGATTTATTTTTGTAAACTAGACTATATGCTTTTAATTCAAATCCATATTTTTCTAATTTTAGAGCTTTTGCAACTACAATAACTACAATCCAAGCCATTAAGACATAGATAATTGCATTTTGAGTAATAAAATCAAGTTCCAAATTAATTGTTAATTTTTTAAGGTATGGACATTTATCGGTTACTATGAAACCTGTGTTAATAATTTCAACATATCCTGATAAAAAATCAATTTCAAAAATTGCTAAAGATCTTGTAAAAAATAAAACAGTTGCATGTGTAAATATTTCAAAAATTTCTTCGATTTATTATTGGAATGGGAAAATAGAAGATACATATGAATACATTGCTATATTCAAAACAACAACAAAAAATAAAAAATCATTAAAACAAAAAATTAAAGAAACACACCCATATAATGTTCCAGAAATTGCAGAAATTGATGTGACATCAATTAATACATCTTATCTAAAATGGTTAGAAGAATCTACAAACTAAGATTCAATTGCATATCGCAACAATGAAACTATTCCACCTAAACCAGTAACTCGTAAACCGATATCTGTAGATGAATCAACACTGTAAATTTTAACTCCTTTATTCTCTACATCATTTAGAAAATCTATCATTTTCTGTTCATCATCTTGAATTGCTTTATCTGAAAATACAATTGATTCTACAGCACCAATTTGATTTGCATTATATGTTTCATCAAAACCCATTGTAAATTTTTTATTTTGTTTGTTTGCTAGAATCATTATTTCATCAATTATTGATGAAGCTTTTGCAAGATTACTATCAACCATTATTTCTTTCATAATTTGAGATTTTGTAAATATGTAAATTCCATCTTCTCCACCCGAGTCTATTCCATCAATTACTTTAATATTGAATTTTTGAAATTTTTGAATAAAATTTGAGAATCTTTTCTTTGTTTCTCCCGGACCAAAAATTATCATTGTATCCTCTTTTTTGATAATTGTTAATACTGCTTGTTGAACTTTCTCAAAAAATTTTTCGATATTGAAATTAGTTTTGTATCTTTTTCCACCCGAACCTGAATACATATTTGGCATAAACTCTAAGTGTGTCCCTCGTAATCTTGCAATTCCACAATCCCCTGTATCAATTGCAACAAGAACAAAACCAATCTGTTTGTTATTTGATTCTAAAAGATTTTTTTCAATTGGTAACCACTTTTTCTTTGAAATTGTAATACCATCATTAATTTTTAAAATAAATGAATGATGTGAACCATGTGGAACTGATTCATTACTTGATTCAGAAATTGTACCACTTACTCTTAATCTATCTAATACATCATCAAGAGAAATTTTTTCTACAGTTAAAGCAATTCTTACTTTGATTCTTTCTCCTTTATCTGGTCTTGAATAATCTCTATCTTGTTTTAAGACCCTAGTTGTATCTCCTATCACTTTATCATTTTCTTTAATTATTCGACGTAAATTCAAAAGATCATCTGAATCTTCAGATATTACAGAGATTGAATTCTCATCAATAACTTTTGTAATCATATTATAATTCCAATTTACAAAAAGAAAAAAGTTTAGTTTATTCTTTGTTAGTTTTTATTTCTTCAGATTTTTTCTTCAAATAGTTTTCAACCCAATCTAAAGTTAATACGCCTGACTCTGCTAGATTTGTTAAAGAATTTGCTGAAGCTTCTCCAGTAACTTTTCCATTATTCCTTTTTAATTGACGCCATTTGAGAGACGTATTTCCACTTTTTGAATTATAAATCACTCCAAGAATATCTCTTGCATTTACAAATGTCATATCTCTTAATTTTTTTAAAGTTACTTTATCTGCTGCTTCTACATAAATTGCTCCAAGATTATCTTCTCTTTCAGCAAATACTTCAAAATCTTCTAAATAACTTCTAGGTGCAAAAGATCTACATGTACTTGAAATAATGAATCTTCTAAAACTTTCAACTGAAGCCGGTGTGTCAATTGTAACCATTTTGACTAATTCAAATATTTGCCATTTATCAAGCTTCTTGAAAGATTCAATAGGAATCTATCAAGTACTTGGCTTGCGGGCAGTGATGACCCTATCCCTTTGATTGATGATGAGGATCTTGAGTTCTGAGCCTGCCTTAGAATTTTAAGTGATGTTTATTTTTGAAAAGTATGAAATCTTTAACTGAATATCTTACCTTCAAAGTAAAAACACGCAGAGCTTTTGTTAACATCACATCTGATATAACAAAATTAGTTTCAAAAAGTAAAATCAAAGAAGGACTTTGTTTAGTAAATGCAATGCATATCACTGCTAGTGTGTTCATTAATGATAATGAAAGTGGATTACATCGTGATTATGAAAAGTGGTTGGAAGGATTGGCTCCACATGAACCAACTGAACAATATGATCATAATAAAACTGGTGAGGATAATGCTGATGCTCATCTTAAACGACAAGTAATGGGAAGAGAAGTAGTAATTGCAATTACTGATGGTAAATTAGATTTTGGACCCTGGGAAGCAATTTTTTATGGTGAATTTGACGGAAGACGACCAAAAAGAGTTTTAGTAAAAATTATCGGTGAATAATTATCCAAAATCTGCATCACGTTTTTGACTCTGTGATTCATTTTTTCTTGCAGCATTTCTAAATTCATCATCATGATTTTGAGGTCCATGTCCACATTCTACACATGCAACTTTAAACCCATTATCACTTTTTTGATATGTTTTACATCCACAAAAACATGCCATGAATTAATAAATTTCTAAGATGATATATCTTTTAGGATGTTATGATGATTTACAACATTGCCCAATAGGAATTTCATGATCATGTGGACACTTTCTTGGATGCTTTAGCATTGTGCATAATGCATCAGTGAATTGTTTGTTCATGTGGTGTTCAATTCCACACACCATCTCTTCATCGATATCCACTTTGAGTGCACTATCCATTAGAACTTCTAACAGTCTACTGTTTCGCATCATACTAGATCCAATTGTTTGACCTTCTTCTGTGAGCTTTACTCCTGCTTTATTGTAGGAAACTAAATTTTTACCGTTTAATTTTTTGAGCATTTGAACAACACTGGGTTGTCGTACATTAAGCATTTTTGCAATGGTACTAATCTTGACATCTTCTCCTCTTTCTTTGATGTGCCATATTGCTTTAAGATACATTTCCACATGTTCTGCTTCTGCTGTTCCTACAAACAATGTCTCTTTATCTTCAAGTATATCCATACTCTATACTTCCTTTGAATCTTTTAATAAATATTCAAAGTATTGTCGTGCAAATCCTGCTAGTCCAGCATGATCTGCCCATATCGCCACAATATCTGATGATCCTTTTGTTGCTGTTTCTGGACCTAATAATATCACTACATACCTTTTATCTGAAATGATTCCTCCACCAAACAAACCTTTTTTGATTTTTACTGTTGCAACTCTTTTGATTGCTCTTATAGATTCTTCATCAATTTTATCTGAAGTTAGAATCGTAATATCTACTCCTCTATCATGAAGTGATCTTAATTTTGGTAATGCTTGTCTTACTAGTTCTTCACCTGCTTCTGGTAATGCAATCATAACCTCATTCCTACAAGTTTCTACCATCTCTAAAATTTTAGATGTAATGTTAATTGCACCTGATAATACCCAAATGTCTGGTTTTTCACTTATTCCACTTTTTTCGTATAATGGAACTAATTCATTTAAAATAACATTTTGATTATGCAAAAAATCAGTTTCCATTTTCTGTTTTGTTGTCTCTAATCCCGTTGATGGTGATTTTGCAAAATATTTTGTAGGTCTTGAATCATCTGAACCAATCCAACTTTTTTCTTCCAATGTTCCTAAAACTTCATAAATTTTTGAATATGGTACTCCTGATTTTTGACTTAGATCTGATGCTGTTAACTCTCCTGTTTTGAGTAATACAGAAAATGTCTTAATTTCATAACTTGTAAGACCGATCTTTTCTAGAGATTTTCTTGTTTTATCTGATATACTCATGCGATATAGTCGATCGGTTTTGATATTTAAACCTCATACGAATACATATCCTAAATTCCCCACGGGGGCAAGTATGAAATGCATTATATACCAATTAGAAAAGTTATTGCTATAGACATGGCTCTAATCCAGATATCTAATCAATCATCTAAAAATTTAGGTAAGAAATCCACAATTCGTTTCACTCAAAGTATCTGTCCTGATTGTAACATGATTTTAGATGCAGAAGTTTTTGAGCGAGATAATAGAGTCTTTATGTCAAAAGTTTGTCCAACTCACGGTGAATGTGAGGAATTATACTTTGGTTCTTATGAAATGTACAAAAAATTCAGTACTTATTGGATGGATGGAAAAGGTGCTCATTCTCCAAATGTAATGATGGACAAATGTTCATGTCCAAATAATTGTGGTTTGTGTTCAAACCATTTGTCTCATAGTGGACTTGCAAACATGATTGTAACTAATAGATGTGATTTGACATGTTGGTACTGCTTTTTTTATGTAAAGAAGGGATTGGAAGGTGCTTACATGTATGAACCAGATCATACTCAAATTCGAGGAATGATGAAAACTTTGCGTTCTCAAAGACCAATTCCTGGAAATTCTATGCAAATTACTGGTGGTGAACCAATGTTAAGAGAAGACATTGCTGATGTTATCAAAATTATGAAAGAAGAAGGTGTTGATCATATTCAAATGAATACTAATGGAATTAGACATGCAATGGATCCAGAAGCTGCACGTGAAGTAAGACTTGCTGGATGTAATAACTTGTATCTGTCATTTGATGGAGTTACAGCAAGAACTAATCCAAAAAATCACTGGGAGATTCCATATGCACTTGATAGTTGCAGAAAGACTGGTACTACTGTTGTATTTGTTCCAACTGTAATCAAATCAATTAATGATCATGAATTAGGTGGAATTATCAGATATGCACAAAAGAATATGGATGTAGTTCACGCTGTAAACTTTCAACCAGTATCTCTAACTGGTAGAATGGGTAAAGGTGAACGTGAAAAATATAGAATTACTGTCCCTGATTGTATTCAAAGAATTGAAGAGCAAACCAATGGCGATGTAACTGTTGATGATTGGTTCCCAGTTCCAAGTTGTATGCCATTGACAAATGTAATTGAAGCATTTTCTAGTAAACCAAAATACGAATTATCTATTCATTTTGCTTGTGGTGCGGGTACTTACATCTTTGAGGATGCAGATACAAAGAAATTTGTTCCACTAACAAAATTCTGTGATATTCAAGGAATGCTTGAATTATTTGAAGATAAAGCTGAAGAAATTCGTTCTGGTAAAAATAAGTATTTTACAATGTTAGAAGTTGTAAGAAAACTCAAAGGATTTGTTGATTCTAAAAAACAACCAGCAGGATTAGATTTGGCAAAGATGTTTGGTAACATTCTCATGAAACGTTCATTTGATTCAGTTGGATCATGGCATGTAAAGGGACTATTTCTTGGTATGATGCACTTTCAAGACAAGTATAATGAAGATTTGGAAAGACTACAAAGATGTGATATTCATTATGTTACCCCTGATCTTAGAATAGTCCCATTTTGTGCATTTAATGTAATTCCTGAATGGTATAGAGATAGAATTCAAAAGAAATTTTCAGTTACTGTTGAGGAATGGGAACAAAGAGAAGATGTAAAACTCGAAGATTGTTTATATCGTGGATTAATGAGACGTGGTGCTGGTGATGAATTAGCTGCTGGTTGTGCAAAGAGTCAGATGTTCCATGATGCATCACAGGCTACAATGTAAAATTTATTCTACCATTTTTTAAAATTCTACAATTGATTAAATGCTTTTAATTCTTGTAGAATTAATTGGATCTTTTTTTAAATAATTGTTTTGGATTTTTTATTATATTTTTCCAAGAATATTCTAAATTGTTTTTGCAATATTGTCGAATTTTTTTATCATACTTTATATTCCAATTTGAAAAAAATCCTAATGAAAACATCAATCCGTTATACACACCATATTTTTTTGCAATAATAAAACCACGTCCAATTCCATAAAACGATGTGTATCCTAAAGCCTTATACGAAAAACCCATATAAAAAAATTTTTTTTTATCATAATTTGTTCCAGTTGGCCTTTGAGTTTTTGTAATTATTGGATAAACAAATGTTTTCATGCCTTCTGATTGAATTTTAAACAAAGCATATGTTTCATAACCATAATTAGATTGATATTCCCAATTGATACATTCCATAGCTTTTTTTGTAAAAATTCTTCCTGAACCTCTAGGCGATTTAGTGATTTCATTTTTAATAATCCCTGATGATATATCAATACCATCTTCATTCATATTTTTTGTAATTTTTTCAATATAATTTTCAGGTAGAATGTGATCTGCACCAAGAATCACAAAATGAGAATTATCTCTATTAAAATAATTCATTCCAAATGAAAAAACAATACCTAATTTACCATCAATCACCCAATTTTTATGCTCATAAGGAAAATCAATAACCTTTGCACCATATTCTCTTGCAATTTCTCTTGTCTTATCTATTGAATTATCATTAATGACAATTATTGAATCAGGTTTGATTGTTTGGTTACAAATACACTTTAGAGTTTTTCCAATGTTATTTTCTTCATTCCTTGCAGGAATTAATACATCATAGATTATTTTCTTCATGTTCTTTTTCCATTTTTTCTAATTCCTTTATCCATGATTTTGTTTCTGATGTTTTGTTTGCTTGCGATTCTAGAATTAATCTAATTGACTTTATCAAATTAGTCTGTTTTTTGAAATTCATATTAAAATCAGTAGATTGTTGTTTATTGTGAAAAATATTTCCAATAATCATTAAAACGGAAATTAAGCATATTGCAAAAATTGGAATGTAAACATGAATTGGAATTATATCTTTAATTGTTGTCAAAGAATATGAAATAATTATAAAATTTATCATTGAAATAATTGGAAAAACTACTGATTGACCTAATCTCATTTTGTGATAAAGTTCTTTAAACATATGTTTCTCCTAATACAATTCTAATTAGATTTCTTCATAAAACTATTCTTTGAATTAGTGTGTATTTTTGAGTCAAAATATATTTTTGAGACTGATTTTTGGTATGGTTTTAATAAAGTTTGAAACATTCAAAATTATATGGAAAATCAAGATATTAAGATTGATTCTTCTTTGAGAACAGTAGAATGGAAAGATAATAAAGTTATAATGATTGATCAAACCAAATTGCCAAATCGACTTGTTTTTGTTGAATATGATGACTTTAATCAAGTAGCAGATGCTATTAGTACTCTTGTTGTTCGTGGTGCACCTGCAATTGGAGTTTCTGGTGCTTTTGGATTAGGATTAGCTGTTTTACAAAGCAAAGCAATAACAAAAGATGAATTATTATCAGATTTAGAAGATGCAAAAAAAATTCTATTTGCTACAAGACCAACTGCTGTAAACTTGGGTTGGGGATTAGAAAAAATTATGAATATAGCAAAGACTGGAGAAACAGTAGAACAAATTAAAGAATTGGTAATTTCTCAAGCCAAACAAATGGCTGATGAAGATATTGAAATTAATAAAACAATGGGTAAAAATGGTTCTACTTTATTTGATGACAATGACACAATAATGACACATTGTAATGCCGGTGCTTTAGCTACTGTTGCATATGGAACTGCATTAGGTGTAATTCGTGCAACTAGAGAGAGTGGAAAAAATGTTAAAGTTATAGCTACTGAAACTAGACCGATTCAACAAGGTTCAAGATTAACTGCATTTGAATTAAAACATGATGGATTTGATGTTAGTTTGGTTCCTGATACCGCTGTAGGTTATTCCATGGCAAATGGTCTTGTGAATAAAGTTGTAGTTGGTGCTGATAGAATTGTAAAAACTGGTCATGTATTTAATAAAATTGGAACATATCAAGTAGCAACAATGGCAAAACAACATGGAATTCCATTTTATGTTGCAGCTCCTTTGTCTACAATAGATTTGGAAACAAAGGCTGATGATGTAATTATTGAAATGAGAAAAGGAAGTGAAGTTACTGGTATTGGTGAGAAAAAAACTGCACCTGATGGCATCGGTGTGATCAACCCTGCATTTGACATGACTCCTCCTGAATTAATTTCAGGAATAATTACTGAAAAAGGTGTGGCAACTGCACCATTTGAGGAGTCCATTTCAAAATTATTTACAGCTAATTAATAGAAAGTTTTTATTGTTTTTCTAATGGTTCATAACATTATGAATACTGTTTCTGCACAAGCAATTGAAGAATCCTTAAAACAATGTATGGATCCTGAAGTTCCGTTAAACATTGTAGAAATGGGGCTAATTTATGGAATTAATGTTGCAGAAAATAATGATGTAAATATCAAAATGACAATGACTACTCAAGGTTGTCCACTTCATGAGACTCTAGTTGAAGATGCAACAAGATATGCAAAAAAAGTTCCTGGAGTAAATAATGTCAAAATAGATATCGTATGGGAACCTGCGTGGTCAATGGATAAAATGACTGAAGAAGGAAAATTAAAAATTAAAAAAATGGGTGCTGCAATGAATACACCTGCACCAATAAATTATGAAACTGCATTACCTCAAGGTGTTGGAAAATTAGTCACACAGGAAGATGGTTCTATGGTTTTGGCAAATGAACATGATCAAGGATTTATGGTAAATCAAGCAATTGTAGATTTTTGGAAGTCTTGTAATGGACAACGTAAGGTTACTGAATTAGTAGAAATTTTTGCACAACAAACAGGATTACAAAGAAAACAAGTAGAAAAAGAAGTCATGCAATTACTTCAACAACTTCGCGATGGTGGATTAATTGCAATTGCAGGTCAACCAGATGTACCAAATGTTGAATTTAAAAAATAATTTTAAAATACATAGTTTGAATTTGCACCATCAAAATTAATTGTAACGCCTGAAAGATATTTAATTTTATTTCCAATAATTGATTTCACAAAATTTCCAATCTCTTCAGGTTCTCCTAATCTCTTCATAGGTAATGTTTTTTCAAATTCTTTAATATTATCAATTAACTCTTTAGTCCTGTCTGTATTAATTGGACCTGGTGCAATATTTACACAACTGATATTTTTTTGTGCATATTCTTTACTTAATATTTTGAAAACTTCTGTAAATGCTGCTCTATATGCTGATGAAATTATCAATTTTGGATTTGGTTCTTTGATAATATTTGAACTGATCAAAAATATGTATCCTCCATCATTGATTTTAATATTTTGTAGAATAATACAAAATCCTAAAAATAATTGATTGTGATATAATTTCCAATCTTCTTCAGTAATTGTATGAAATGGTTTTGGTGCAGGGCCTCCAGTGTTTAGAATCAAAATATCTGTTTGATTATGATTTTTTACAAATTCTCTAACACTGTCTAAATTAGATGTATCAATGTCTTTTTTTGAAGCTGCAAAAACATCAATATCTATTGTTTTTAATGCACCAGAAATTGCTTTTCCAATTCCGCGTGAACCACCAAGAACTATTGCACTGATCATAATTATTCAAAATATTTCTTGAAATTTAAATTTCTTTAATTTCAGTAATTGTACCCAATACTGAATCCATCTGAACTATTGCTTTTTTCTCATCCCAACCTAATGCAACATACCAATCTCCTGAATCTATATCATATTTTGTCTCTAAAGTTTTGATTCCATCTGGTTTTACATCATATTTTTTTGCAATTCCAGATACTGCTAATACCATAGCATCTTTTTCCTTTTCTAACCTTCTTTTCATTAGGCCTATTCCTGGATTCATACTCTTCCACGACTGTTTCATCTAATATAGTTAATCCATTAAAAATATTCAAAAATTGTAATTTTTTAAATTGATAAATTTACTATATTTCAAATAGTGCTTTTTTAAAAAATAAATATGAAATTAGTTTCAGAATTTCTTAATTCTATTCCTGTTCAAACCACGACTTTGGTTTCGTTAATTTCAATTCTTGCTGTTTTTGGACCATTCATTTCAGTTTCTGGAGGATTTTGGGATGCGACTAATCATTTACTAAATGATCCTGAATATTTTTGGAGTATTCAACATATTGTTGTGTATTTTGGAGTTGCTTTGGTAGCATCTGCTGGTTTCTTGAGTATGTTTCTTTTAATTAAAAAATCTGTGCATGGAATTTTAAAAATTGGAATTTTACTTGTAGTGATTGGTGCAGCAATTCAACTGATTTCAGGTTTTGCTGATTCACTTTCCCATGATGTATTTGGGATTGATGGATTAATTTCCTGGTCACACCAACCACTAGAATTAGGATTGGTTTTAGCTTCACTTGGTGGATTTTTAGTTCTAAAAAATAAAGAACATACACGACTCCGAATTTTAATCCCATTTTCAATTATATCATTTTTATTCTTTACAACTTGGCTTATTTTCAATTTTGCTTTAATTTTTGGACATACAATACAATGTATTTACATTCATGTTATATTTTCTTCAGGTTGTTCAATTCTATAGTTTCTTAATTTTATAAATGATGAAATGACAATTACTATCCCACCTGTAAAAGTCATAATTCCTGAATAAACCATCTCTTCTACATTAGTATTACCTAACTCGACTTGAATTTTAATTGGGTGATCTAAAATATTAATCATATTTACTGTATATTCCCCTTTTACATCAAAATCAAAATAACTTACAGACATTTTTGTCTCCACATTTTTTTCTGATATGATGTTGTCCTTTTCATCTAAAATTTGAACAAATACTTTGTATTTTTGAAATTCAGGTATGAGAATTTTATAATATCCAATCCCACTCCCATCAAAATCCAATTGAATTTTATGAGAACGTTGAACTTCTAAAATAAACTCCTCTGAAATTTTGTCACTTTCTACAAATACCATTGACGTCCAAATAATACCAATTACGCTTAGTATAATTCCAATTTTAAATAATGATATTTTCAATTTAATAACTTTGAAAATTATTTTCTTAATAAAATAATCTAAAGGGCTCGGAGGGCTTCGATCCCTCGACCTAGCGGTTCGAAGCCGCTCGCACTATCCAGACTGTGCAACGAGTCCAAACAAATAAGATTTTAACAGGCCTAAATATCTGTCTAGATACTTTGAAAGTATCAAAAAAAGTAGCTGGTGTTGAATATGCAATCAGAGACATTGTTTTAGCTGCAAGAAAAGTAGAACAAACTGGAATGGATATTGATTATCTCAATATTGGTGATCCTGTACAATTTGGTTTTCAACCTCCAAACAATGTAAAACAAGCTTTGATTGATGCAATTAACAAAGGTGAAAATTTCTATTCCTCATCTGAAGGCCTTTTGGAATTAAGGCAGGAGATTGCAAAAAAAGAAAACAACAAAGGTCTCTCAATTGGTGCAGATGATATTTTAGTAACTAATGGGGTTTCTGAAGGACTTGACATGGTCATCTCTTCAATTGTAGAAGATGGAGATGAGGTACTACTTCCTGGTCCATATTATCCACCATACGCATCTTATGTAAGATTACATGGTGGTATTCCTGTAGAATTTGCCGTTGACTTAGATAACTCAACACCTGATATTGACGATATCAAATCTAAAATCACTTCAAAAACTGTTGCAATCTGTTTAATCAGTCCTAATAATCCAACAGGAGTTGTCTTTAATGAAAAATCCCTTAAAGAATTAGTTGATGTTGCAAATCAAAATAATTTGTATATTATTTGTGATGAAATTTATGATCAAATAATTTTTGATGAAAAGTTTGTAGGAATTGGTAAAGTTGCAGGAGATTCACCAGTGATTATTCTTAATGGTTTTTCAAAAGTGCATTTAATGTCTGGATGGAGAATTGGATACATTGCATTTAATCAATCATCTAAACTTGATGCACTACGAGAAAATCTTCCAAAATTAGCTAGAGTACGAATTGCAACTAGTCTTCCTGTACAACATGCAGCACTAGAATCTTTAAGAGGTCCACAAGATTACATCAACACTTTTGTTTCAGAAATCAAAAAACGTCGTGATTTGGTCGTAAAACGACTAAACGAAATCCCTGGTTTATCTTGTCCCACACCAAAAGGTGCATTTTATGCATTTCCAAAAATTGAAAATAATATATTTAGAACTGATAAAGAATTTGTAACAAAATTATTAGAAGAAAAAGGTGTTCTTACTGTTCATGGTTCTGGATTTGGTGAACAATACGGCAGTGGGCATTTTAGATTAGTTTATCTTCCTAGTTTACAAGTGTTGGATTCTGCAATGAATAAAATTGAAAAATTTGTAACTCAATAATTCCAAACTGATAGTTTTTCTGGAATTACTTCTATTATACAATCAGTATCGTCTAGTAATTCTTTTGCAGATTTATTTTCTAATGTCTTAAAATATCTTAAAAGAATTTTCTTTGCAATTGTTTTTACTTTTGTTTTATCTAAAATTAAATTTGCTTTTCCTTGTCCCATAACACCAAAAATATTTGGCGTATTAATTCCCCTATCTACACAAAATGAAATTTTACTATTTTTTTCAACATTTTTTGCTTTTCGTGTTTTAGAATTTGTTCCAATATAGAATTTTTTTCCAGCATATCTATACCAAACTGGTACAATATGTGGAGATTTTTTTTTGTCAATTGTTGCAAAATGTAAAATTTTTTGTGTTTTCAAAAATTCATCTTTTTTGTTCATGTTTTCTGAATCCTAATAGTATCATAAAAATCCCAAACCCCAACATTGCTATTGACACTTTTTCATTTGTAATTTCTGCATTAAACAAAAACTCTTCTACAAAATCTATTCCCCAAATCAACAATTGTCTTATCAGTACAATTCCTGCCATGACTGAAAATAATGTACCAATTGCAGTAAACCAATTTCTACCTCGTCTATAGTATTCTTCACTCATGATAAATGAAAATTATTTCTTAGATTATTTTGATTCCTGGATTTTTTATCTTGTTTCTAATCATTGCATTAAGAAGCAATGGTGTAGACATTTCTGCAAGATATGATAATTCTATTGGTCCCAAGTAAATTGATCTAAGCCCTTTAATCTCATTAATCAACTCATTTACCACTCCTACTGAATCTTTGTCGTCTCCACATACAAAAATATCATAATCTAATTCTAAAGTTGGATTGACAAGTTTCTTTTCAGAAATTACATGAAATGCAGAAACCAATTTTGATTTGTCTTTCATATGGTTTGATACTAGTTTGTATGAGAATGGTTTATTGTCTTTAATTGATACACACTCGAATCCAACATCTGTTTTTGTCATTGGAACAATTGGGGAAACTACAACACAACTATCTTTAATTTCAGATAAAATTGCTGAACATGTAGAATCAATATTTTCATATGGAATTGATAAAATTAAAACATCACTTTCTTTTGCAACTGAAACATTATCATTTCCTGAAATACTTCCTTTAATTTCTTCAAATGCTTCTTTTGCAAGATTTGTATATTCTGCAGCTGATTCTGATGCTCTTGTGGCATCACGTGAACCAATTATTACATTGTGATTTTGTGACCATCTAAGTGCAAAACCTTTTCCCATTCCTCCAGTACCGCCAATAATTCCAACTTTCATGACTAATCTCCAGATAATGTTATTATTATCTTTATTTGAATTTTAGACTAACTTGGGACAAGTAATTTTTCTAAGACATGGTCAGGCAAAAAATAACACTGACAGAATTTTAGCAGGAAGAACAGAAGGAATACCTTTAACTGAAACTGGAATTAAACAAGCAAAACATACTGCTGAATTATTAGAACATATGAATATCTCTGCAATTTATTCTAGTCCAATTCAACGAGCAAAACATACTGCAGAAATTGCAGGACAACATAATTCTGTTGATGTAACAATTGATGAACGTCTAATTGAACTAGATATGGGAAAATTTACTGGAATGCATTATGATAAAATTTTTAACAGTCATGGAAATGTATTTATGAAATTTTACAATGGTGAATTAGAAATTGCACATAATGGAGTGGAAACTTTTACTCAAGTCAAAAGTAGAGTGTTGAGTCTGGTTGATGATATTATCAAAAAACATCCTGATGAGAATGTAGTCCTTGTAACTCACATGGATCCGATCAAAGCAATGTTGTCTACTATAGTTGAATTATCTCCAACTAATCTTTTTGAATTAATTATTGCTAATGCATCACTTAACATATTCCGAGAAAAAGAAAACAGATTTTCTATTTCGGGACTTAATGTAATGCATCCATCTAGATTCGATCAAGGTTGGTAGCTAATAATCTTGAAAACCCTTAAATAGAAATCATTAGTCACGTCATCTATTACTATGAAGAGTATTGTAGGATTATTTTTGGTTTTAGCGGTTTTAATTGTAGTTCCAGCTGTCGATCTGGTATTTGCTGCAGGTGACGAGCCTGGAGAATACCTTGATCGTAGAGTAGTAATCTGGAACTTGTTCTTTAGAATGATGACCATTGCGTTTGTTGTAGGTGCTGTAGTATCAGGTACCATGATTTGGCAAGTATGGAGATTCCGAGAATCTCATCCAAAAGCAAAACCAACACCCTATGAAGGAACGGACTGGTAAAATTGAGTGGACATTCTAACTGGCCTGAATGGATTTACGTTGCTGTAGTTATTTCGTTAATGTGTTGGGTAGGTGCAGAAGCCTGGCAAGCAGAAAGACTAGTAGAACATGTTCCTGCTGATGCTGAAATAATTAAAGTAACTGGACAACAATGGTTCTGGACTTTTGAACATGAAGATGGAACTAAAGAAATTGGTGAATTACATGTAGAGTCCGGTAAAGCTTACAAGTTTGAAATTCATTCCAAAGATGTAATTCATGCATTTAATATTCATGACTATGTTGTATTGATGGATGCAGTTCCTGGTAGAGTTAACACTGTATGGTTTGCTCCAACTGACGTAGGTGAACATGACATTCAATGTAGAGAATATTGTGGATTAATTCACTATAACATGAGAGGTACACTAATTGTGGAGGAACCATCACATTGACAATCTTAACAACGCTTTTATCACAAATTATTATCGAGGAGAATAACTAATGGTTCTAGAATTACAAAAGCCAAGACCAATCTGGCAAATTATGTTTTCAACTCATCATACTGATGTAGGTTTACTGTACTTGATCACATCTATAGGCTTCTTGTTCTTAGGTGGTGCACTGGCTCTAATCATTAGAGCTGAATTGTTCTTGCCTGGCGCACAAATTATTGGTGATGCTATGACGTTTAACAGAATTTTCACAGTTCATGGAACGACATTAATCTTTTTGTTTATCTTACCTTTTGCTTCATCTGTTGGTAACTACTTTGTACCAATTATGGTCAGATACAAAGACATGGCTTATCCAAAACTAAATGCAATTGCATTTTGGATGATCCCTCCAGGCGGTGCACTCATTTGGTTAGGATTTGCAGATTTTACATGGTATGCAACTCCGCCTTACTCTATCATTAGTGCTCCAGGTCCAGCAGCTGACATGTGGATTTTTGGATTAAAGATTTTAGGTATATCATCAGTTCTTGGCGCGATTAATTTTATTGTCACTATTCTCAAATGTAAACATCCTGACATGTCAATTGGACAAGTTCCATTGTTGGCTTGGTCATTTTTGTCATCCTCATTAATTATTCTAGTTGCAATTCCAACATTTGCTGCAGCATTGTTAATGCTACTTACTGATAGGTTGGGTGTTTCTGGATTTTTCAATCCTGCTATGGGTGGAGATCCTATTGCATATGCACACTTGTTTTGGTTCACTTTCCATCCTGAAGTGTATGTATTGGTAATTCCAGCAATTGGTATGATGTATGAAATAATTCCAAGGTTCTCTAGAAAACCTATTCATAGTTATAATTCCGGTATCTTTGCATTTGTATTATTATCCATAGTCGGTTTCTCATCATGGGCACATCACATGTATGCAACCGGAATGTCATTTACAGAAAAGACTGTATTTATGGTAGGTACTCTTGCAGCAGTTCCTGCATCTGCTTTACACGTTTTCAACTTTGTTGCAACAATGTGGAATGGTAGAATCAAATTTTCAACTCCTATGATGTGGGCAGTTGGAGGAATAGCATTATTCTTCTCTGCTGGTGCAGGTGGTGTAGCAAATGCTGCAATGCCATTAGATTTCCAAACTCACGATTCTTACTGGGTTGTAGGTCATTTCCATCTCTTTGTGATGGGAACTATTGCATTTGGTTCATTTGGATTCCTATACTACATGTATCCATATGTAACAGGAAGAATGTATAATGAGGCCTTAGGTAAAGTACACTTTGCCTTATCCTTTATTGGAACTGTTTTAGTATTCTTTACACAACATGTTCTTGGCTTGTATGGAATGCCAAGAAGAATTTTCGATTATCCGCCAATCCCAGAATGGATTGCCATGAACCAAATTGCATCAGTAGGTGCAATGATTATTGGTATAAGTATGGTAATCTTCCTTGCAAATATTATTCACAGTGCAGGAAAAGGAAAACTCGCAGATACTGATGACCCATTTGGTGTGGGCGGAAAGTATTACTACCCATTTGAGGCAAAGAATCCATCCCATTAGGAGATATATGAAATGAGTCACGATAATTCCCAAGTTTACAGAACAACTTCAGCTAGAACTGGAAAAATGTTAGTAATTATGTTGGGTATTTGTCTTGTAGGTGGAGTAATATTCTTTTCAATGTGGGACTATTGGATATCCTCACCACCTCCAGTTGTAGCTGCAATGTCTGGTGCAGATGATCATGGTGCTCCAGCTGTAGCAACAGGAAAAACTATCTCAAAAAATCTTTCATTTATAGAATCATCTGACTTTAGGACTTTAGCATTTAATGCATTACCTGGAGAACCTGATAACAATCCATCAATTGACATGAGTGTTGGAGATAAGATAATGTTTAATGTGGTAAATGACGGTAAATCATTCCATTCATTTGGTGTAACAAAAGACACTGAAGGCTTTAGTGGAATTATTCCAGGCAGTGAAATTGCTTCAGCATCTAACCCATTAAAGGCTGGAGAAAGTGGTTCTTCAGAATTTGTTGCAGGTGAAGAAGGAACTTACTATTACATTTGTACTGTTCCTGGACATAGAGAACAAGGTATGGTAGGAGAAATTATTGTTGGTCCATCACAAGGTGGAAGTTCTTCTGGTGTAGCAGCAGCCCCAACCGGAGTATCTCATGACTTTACTTTGGACTTTGTAGAATCATCTGACTTTAGGACTTTAGCATTTAATGCATTACCTGGAGAAGATGGTCATAATCCTGAAATTCGTGTAAACTCTGGTGATGAGGTAAATATTTCATCATCAAATGACGGTAAATCATTTCATGCATTTGGAGTTGTTTCAGATCCTGAAGACTTTAACAACATAATTTGGGGTTCTGAAATTGCAGCAGCATCCAATCCATTGAAACCAGGAGAAAGTGGTAGTACTACATTTACTGCAGGTGCTCCTGGAACTTACTATTACATTTGTACTGTTCCTGGACATGCCTTACAAGGTATGCAAGGTAGTTTTATTGTAGAATAATTTTGGCGATTCAATACCTCGCATTATCAACAATGATTGTTTTGTACACTCTAATGTTTATTGGAGGATATGTCTCAGCAGCTGGACTTGGTTTAACTTGTCCTGAATGGCCAATGTGTCCAGACGGAATTATGCCTTCAGAGGAATATCTTATTGAATGGATTCATAGATTAGTTGCAGCAACAACTGCAAGTTTAGTAGTTGCAACTATGATTGCAAGTCTAATTAACAAAAATTCTGACTTTAAGATTAAAGTGACTAGTTCTCTTGCAACTGTTCTTGTAATTACCCAAATTGCACTTGGTGCAATGGTGATTGACATGAAATTACACGCAGTACTGGTTGCAGTCCATTTGGGAATTGGAATATTCTTATTCTCAATGGTTTTGTTAACAACTTTGTTTGCTTTTAGAATCTCTAAAGTCTCAATCTCGTCTAAAGTTTAGATTTTTTCAAAACTTTTGGAACATACACATACACTACAACACCTGTAAGTGTTAATGCTCCTACAATTATTGCTGCAAAGAAAATATATCCAAATGGACTTTGTGTTCCCATGTTAAATGTATACGTATGAATTTCTTTTTCTTCTCCCGTATCATACAAATCAATTAAAACAATATGGTTTCCTTGAGTTCTCCAAACATAATCAAAATCCCAATGAGATCCTTCTATAGTAGTTGGAGGGATTGCATCAACTTGTTGACCGTTAAATTGAACTCTAATACCCATTGTAAATTTATCAACTTCTTCATAATCATACCCTTCAGTTACTCTAACCCTAAACTGAGATGGTTCATTAATTTGTGGAAATTCTGGAGTTGTTGCCACCTGAACCCTAAATCCTGCCTCAAATTTTTCAGCAGAATTGAACATTGAATGTGCATTTACATCATTAAACATTGTAGGTGAAAGAATCAAAATAGAAAATACGATAACTGATTGTAATTTATTCATCTTAATTTGTATTCAAATCTCATGAATATATTGTAATTTAATTTGTATAGGAAAATCTTCAAAACCTTTAAATCCTTATCGGCAAGAGTTGATCCGATGACTCTCGTCTCAAAATCAATAGAAATCAAAACACCTGTAGAAAATGTCTTTACATATTTTGCAAGACCAGAACATGTTTCTGATCAAATCAAAAATGACATTGTAGGAATGACTGTAATTCCTATGGATATCAAAGAAGGCATGGGTGTAGGTACAACATTTAGAATCATCGGCGACTTTAGCGGTAAACGTTTAGAGTGGGATTGTGAAACAATCGATTTTGTCAGAAATGAGAAAATTGTTGCAAAACAAATCAAAGGTCCATTTAAGAGATGGCAAATCACCAATGAATTTCAATCATTAGGTGATACTCTCACAAAAGTAACAATGTCAGTAGACTATGAAATGCCATTTGGTCCACTAGGAGCAATAATGGATAAAGCAAAATTTGCAAAATCTGCTGAAAGTGGAATGGAAACTGCACTTTACAACGTTAGAGGTTTACTAGAAGGAAACGGTTCAATTCCTGTGTATATCACACTAGATGCATACCAAAAACTTCTTGTCGAAAAGAAAAAGATGAATGATGTTCCAGTTTCAACTGCATTGACTGCAATCATTGAAAAATACAATGAAATTGAAGCAAAAACACAAAACTAATTTTTCCTTTATTTTACAATCTTAAGATTAATAACAACTCTAGGCATATTCATTTCGGTGGGTCTATGGCGCAGCCAGGTAGCGCACCGGACTCTTAATCCGGTTGTCAAGGGTCCGAATCCCTTTAGACCCGCTTTTAATACTGTAAATTTTTTGGAAAATATTTTTAAAACATCATTATATTTTTTTTAGTAAAGTAAATCTTGTTTGCTCTTCTCCATAATCTTCATGTAAGTTAACATCACTGACAAATTTTACTTTGTAATTTTCCCATTTCTTTCCCATGTTACGAAATCTATGATTTTCGTCAATCTGTTTTTCTGTTTCTTCATATTTTTCGCAATGCATAATCCATTTTTTAGATATTCTGAACATTTCTGCAATTCCTTTTTCTAAAATATCATTTTCTAAATAATTCATTAGTCCATGAGTAAATACAAAATCTATCGAGGAGTCTTCAAACGGTAATTTAGTAATATTGCCTTTTTGAAATTTCACATTTGGTAATTTCATTTTTGCGATTTCTAATGCATGTTCATTAAGATCTATTCCATGTAATTGGAATGTTTCAGGAAATAATCTTAAATCAATCCCTGTTCCACAACCTATTTCTAAAATACTCTGGACACCTGGTAAAGATCTAGCTAAATCTTTGAGATATTTTGAAAATTCCTCATTATATCTTGATTCATTCTCATTTGCGTATCTATCCCAAAATTCTTCATTATATTGCATGTTGTTTTTCAATTGGAACTGTATTTGTTACTATTTCTGTTTACTAGTGTTGACATTTGCATGGAATGAGTTTTGTATCAAATGTACAATCATGTGGTCCTTCTGTCTTTCCTTGAGTTGGAATCTCTTTCATACAGTCTTCATGACGATTTTTTCTACAAAACCAACAAATTTCATTGGTTTCACCAGGTGTACATGAATTCATATTCTTCAATAATTTCTATGGATAAAAAACTTGGCTAAAATTAGACAAATGTCAACCATGGCAAAAACCTTTCATCTTTCCCCATCACAACATCTGTAAATGATTTTTGTAGTGCCTTTGTAATTGTACCCATTTTCCCATTTCCAATTTTTACTTTATCAATTTGTGTTACTGATTTCACTTCAGCTGCAGTACCTGTCATGAAAATTTCATCAGCTGTATAAAGATCATCTCTTTCGAGATTCCTCTCAATTACAAATCCACCATTCTCTTCAATAATCTGTATCACTGCATCTCTTGTTATCCCTTCTAACCCTCCAGCTGAAAGTGGTGGTGTTTGAATTATGTCATCTTTAATTATGAATATATTTTCAGCACTTCCTTCAGCAACTTTTCCTTGCGAATTTAACATAATTGCCTCATCGTACCCATTTTCTAATGCTTCCATCCTTGCTAATGCCGCATTTGCATAATTTGATGCAGCTTTTGCTTGCATTGGTTGAGATCTCGAATCAATTTTTGTCCAACTAGAAACTTTACATTTTGCTCCTGAAAACTTACCTGCTTTTGATTCTCCCATTTTCCATTCCCAACAAGCAATTGAAATATCTACTTTATTTTGAGTAGGTGTTAATCCCATTGTTCCATAACCGTAGTATGCTAGTGGCCTAATGTAACATTCTTTGAGTTTACTTGTCTTGACAGTTTTTAGGATTGCATCTGAAATTGTTTTTTTTGAGAATTGCATTTTCATTGAATATAATTTTGCAGATTTGAAAAATCTATCAACATGTTCTGGTAATCTAAATACGGCAGAACCATTTGGTGTATCGTAACATCTAATTCCTTCAAAAATTGATGTTGAATAATGTAATGCATGAGTTAGAACATGAACTTTTGCATCTTTAAACGGTACTAATTTTCCATTCATCCATATTTTACCTGTTTCTTTCATAGGAGAGGGAAAAAACTCTACCAATTTAAAGAATTATTTTTGAATGAATTTTTAATATTTTCTGTAAACTACATAATAGACAATTCCTAAACATCATTATGGAATGGATCATTGGCTTTTTGGCTATCATTTTACTCATTATCGGTCTAATTGGGAATGCATTTGAAATGAGAAAAATCCGTTTGTCCACTACTGTCAAAGGTGAACTAGCCTCTCCAAATATCTTTATGAATAAAAATAATTTCAAGTGGTATGTCATTTTAGGTGTTGGAATAGTTCTTTGGTATATTGCTGAACGTGTTTGATTGTTTCTATATGGTTTGTCTGAAATACTAGAAAAATCAAGTATTGTTATCGCGTGTTTTGGGTAACGTCGGGCTAAATCTAGATAATGGTCCAAGAATAAACCCTTGATGACATATTCAGGTGTAAAAACCTAAAACGTCATATTTTTCATTAAATGAAATTAATTTTTGAAATTTCTTGATGTATTGCAATTATTGCTTTTTTAATATTATCTTCTGAATCCTCTACCACTATAATTATCCTTGAGGTTTCTTCTTGTGCATCCATGTTTAAAATATTTAATCCAGATTCTCCAATTTTTGCACTGGTTCTGGATGCAACTTGTTGTACCCTCCACATTTCATCACCAATCAATGTAATGACGCCTCGATTGTATGTAATTGTTGCAAGTGAATCAAATCCTAAAAGATATTTCTCATTTCTTTTAACATAATCACCATCAAGAAACAAAATTCTTGAAAACTCTATACCATCTTTTGTAAATGGAGATAAAATGATGAATTCACTATACCTTTTGTCTTTTTCTAATGATGTTAATAATTTTTGAATATTGGTTGTTTCAATTCTAAAAATAGAACAATTTTCTTTTCCTGTAACTATTTTTATTGGATGACCTTTTTGTTTATCTAAAATTCTCTTTATGGTTGTAATTTTTTCTGGACTTTTCATATTTGTGATTGTGATTGGCATATCTACACCATTCTCAACAATTTCTTTGATTGCAATAGGATCTAAAATTTTCATCCCAAACATTCCTGCTAATCTAGCTTCATTATATGATAATTCTTTTACTTCTTTTAATCCTGAATTAACAATTTTTGGATCTGCAGAAACAACTGCACTATCTTTTTCAAAATCTACTCTTGTTTCATATTTTTTGTGAAATAAGATTGCAAGATCAGCTGCAGTTCTATCAGAACCACCTCTTTCATATGTTGTAGTTACATTTTCTATTGTTTTTCCAATAAAACCACCAATTGTTACTACTTCGTTTATGTTAACTAATTCTTCTGTTTTTTGCATTTTTGTACGTGATTCTGGTGTAAGAAAATTAGTTGATTCTATATTTTCATCTGTGATGATTGGCCAATGTTCAAAACTCACCGCATCTGCTTTTATCCCATTACTTCTTAGAATGTAATTCATTACATGTGAAATTAAAATTTCTCCTGAAAATGCAAGTGATCTTGAACGAATTTCATTTGCATACTCTTTGGTTTTTAATGCCTCATCAAGAGCTTTTTGTGCCATTTGTATATGATATTCAATTGATTTCTTACACTCTTCCATATTTTCTGAATCTACAAATTCTAGAATTTTTTGGTAAGTTAATTTCACCACTTCTAAATTTGGTGTAATCCCATTTTCTGCATTTTTCCCTTGCTCTAAAACAACATCAGTTAATGAGCGTTTTTTGTCATTATGAAAAGTTAGAGGAGCTGAAAAAACTGCTATTATTTTTGAATTTTTCTTTAAATTCATTATTCGTTCGACAATTTCTGGAATAGTTACCCCATCTGGACCTAGTGCACTTCCTCCAAATTTTGTGACTATCAAATTAGTCATGATAATTTGTAAGAGTTTTGTTGTTCTCTATTAAGCATTTGATTTTTATGAAAATATTTTCTTAATGATTTTAGATGCTTTTACTGCACCTTCTGTTTTTTCCTGATTTCGTTTTTGCTCAATTTTTTCTAAAATCAATTCTTTTAATCTTTCAATGTCTTCAAAAACAAATCCTTGTTTTTCTGCATTATTTTCTTGTTCAAAATGACCTTTAATTGGAATGAAAATAGATGGTGTTCCATATGTATTGGCTTCATCGATAGTTGATTTTCCAGCCATAGAAATTACTACATCTGCTGCAAAAATTAATTCATGTAAATTATTTACAAATCCCATGTTTTTTACATTTTCAAATTTTTTATTTATTGTTGGACCTGATACTAGAATTGTTTCTATGTCTAGATTAATTGTTGAAATAACTTCTAATGACTTTTCAATTAAAAATAACCCTGCATTTGTACCTCCAACAGATATTAGAATAGTTTTTTTTGTAAATGAAAATTTTTCTCGGAGTTTTTCCCTTGATTCATTAATCTGTCTGACAATTGGTCCAACCCTTTTAATATTATCTTCACTTTTTCCATTTTCAGGAATTATGACTACATCGCATTTATCTATGATTTTCTGCATTGATTCATTCATTTTTTTTTCAATGATTGATACTACACCTTTTGTAAATTTGGTTTTCAATACATCTGTAATTAAAACTGAAGGAATTTTCATTTCTTGTGCAATAGATAATGATGCAAAATCTTCATCACTGATTACTAAATTTGGATTTTCTGCATTCAGAACTATTCGTGAAATATTTTTACATTCTTTATAATATTTGTAATAATTCCATAACCATTTTGTTGAATTTTGTAATACTCCCTTTTTGATTTCAAATAATGGTGGATTATATTTGTCTGATACTGAATACTTTAAATTTTTTAGAATTTTTGCAGCTCCACCACCTGTTACAAAATTTATCGAATCATTTTGAAAATAATTTACAATCGCAATATCTCGAGTTACATGACCTAATCCAATTGGACTCGAAAAAAAATCCAAAATCTTCATAGATTATATTATTTTTAATCAAATTTTTAGATTTTTTTCTGTCTCAAAGTTTAAATGGATTTCAACAAGGAAAGTTTCTGGGCTCATAGTCCAGGTCGGTTATGACGTCGCCCTTACACGGCGAAGATCCGGGGTTCAAATCCCCGTGGGCCCATTTTTTAATCTAATGTTGTTTTTTATTCACTGTAATTATTTTGATATTGAGTTTGTCATATTTTCTCAAAAAATTCAACATCATCAATTTATACCAACAAACTTCTAATAATTCAACAATTAATGATAATCATTGGATTATGAGAAATTTTGTTCACAAATCTTAGATGTAGATCCTAAAATTAGATTTGCTACTGTGTATGATGAATGGGCAACTCATGTTGGAGGTGGCATGAGAAAAGGAACCGAAAATCTTCTTTCAGAACATGCAGAAAAAGAATTAGTCAATATTTCAATTCTTGATTGGAAAACACGTAAAGAAATGTCAAAATGGCTTGGTAAGACAAAATATACCTTGGCAGAATATGATAAGGTAAATCGTTTTTCATTTTATCTTGGTGATGATTATTTACTTTTAGTTAGTACAGAAAAAAATTTAGATACAATTTCTGTAGTAAATCAAGTGATCAAATTATATTATGAAAATCAAGAATAATCAAATTTTATTTTTATCCTATTTTACAACAACTTTTACTTTGTAATCCCCTTGCAATCCAAAATATTGAAAAAATCAAAACCCCTACTGAAATAAATTTTAATTCTAACCCTTGCATAGGAAATAATGATAGTCCTCCTATTGCTCCTAACACTACTGCTAGAGGAGCAGTACATGCTGGACATCCTGGAGTGAATACCCCAAATATTCCTCCTAACACGGATGTAGAATTTGATTTAACAGAATTTAACATCTTCATTCTTTTCATTCGGAATGCTACCATTGCAAAATTAACTCCACCTAAACTTGAAATCACTATTGTTAAACCAAGTGATGTTGAAATGTACCATGGTGATAATTCTATTGCTACATCAAAATGTGTTGGCAGCATTGACATTGTTAAAATATAATAAACTATTCCTAATCCTAATCCGCTGATTGTTGCAATAAATGCATACTTTTTTGTATGTAATACGTTTGAAATAATCTGTAATTTACTAACCATATGAATATATTTTAAAGCAATCATATTTTAACTATTTTTTATTTTCTTAACGATTATTACTATTGTCTTTTTGATATAATTATGATTCAATTCACATTTAATGAGAAAACCATTCTTGTTCAATATGCAATTAAAAAATTTGAAAATGAAGAAATTGTCATTGAAAAATTAAAATCAGTAATTTCTGAAAAAGACATTCAAAGGAATATTGATACATTAATTGGAACCCAATTAGTAAGACGAATAGGACCTGAAAATATTCAAAATAATGAAAGTCATACTGAATTACCTGAACTTCCAGATAACTTGAAAATGATTTTGGATACTATAATTTGAAAAATTATCAAATCATTTTGTACAAAAATCTAATTTAGAATCCTCTTAACCCTTGTGGACGCATAATTTCTGGATGTTGTTTCATCCAATCTATTTTATCTAACATATCTTGCTTGTCTTGAGGAAATGTCCCTTTTACCGTATATGCGTTTGAACCATGATTTGCTCTAAATACAATTTTTTCTTCAGTGTTAATTTGATTGATTAAACTATACAGTTCTTCTAATGACTCATCATCATTAATCCTGATAAATTCATCATCAAATTTCTCAAAAAATTCTTCTTTAATTCCATTTTCAAGATATAATGTTAATGCTCCAACATATTGTGGCGAACATGCACTAATCACTTCGGCTGTTCCTTTGATGTGTTCTTTAGAATAATTTCTTCCGCCCAACCCTAAAATTATCATGCATGACATTGTATATCCTGCTTCTTTTGCCTTGTTGACTGATTTGATTATTGTTTTTGCGATAGCTCCTTTTGTCACTTTTTTTAAAATTATATCAGAACCACTTTCAATTCCTAGGTAAAACATGTCCAACCCTGCCTCATTCATTTTTTTTAATTCTTCAGATGTTTTTTTAAGAATGTTCATGGGCATTGCATAACACGAAATCCTTTCTAGTTTTACAAATTTTTCTTTAATATATTTCACAATTTTTATCATATATTCTGCATCAAGATTTAATGCATCTCCATCTGCAAGAAAAATTCTTTTTGTATCTGGTAGATAATTTGACATTAAATCAATTTCTGATTTAATTTCATCCCATGATCTTTCAGAATATTCTTTTGATCTATACATATCACAAAAAGAACATTCATTGAATGAACAGCCTAAAGTAACTTGAAAAATTAGTGATCTAGCTTCGGATGGTGGTCTGTATAACGGAGCATCATAGTTTAGTGACATTAATTGTTTCAAAGAGATTTATTTGAACATGTTTTTTATAGTTTCTATTTCTTAATCATGTTTCTTAATCTAATGTATGTTCGTACCTATCTGTTATTTAGTAAAATCAATCTTTTTTGATTTTAGTTAAATGTGGTAATCTTTAATCATGATTAATGTTACAAGAATATCTTAAACTTAACAAAAATATTCTCATTGCATTTGCCTCATCAATTACGGTATCTGCAATTATTGCTCAATTGTTATCTGAACAAGCACATCATCTTAATACGACATATACCACAATTTCCGATTATATAATTTATTTTTCTGTTTTTAGCGGATTATTTTATTTTGACAATCGAAAAAAATATTATTTAGAATCTGGAAAAATTGACATTTTAAAATTAAAACATGATCTCAAAAAATTAATTACTTCTCTTGGAATTGCAGAAATTGTTTATACTGTAATTCGTTGGGTATTACAATATTATTTTCTCACTCTTAATTATGATCCATATTTTGCATCAATAATTTCTCAAGGTATATCGACAGTAATTTACATGGCAGTAGTTAATCTAAGTGTAAAATTGACAAGGTTATACAAAGATGAAAGTTAGTATCTATGTTGATGGTTCAGGAGGTTTAAACAGTGGTTATGGTTATTTTGTTAAGGAAACTGGTGAATCATCTTATGAAAAAAAATCTGATTTAACAAACAATCAGGCTGAATATATGGCAATTATTTTAGCACTAAAAACATTCGTTGATTCTGAAAATGAAATTATAATCTATAGTGATTCAAAAAATACTGTAAATCAAATAAATCATGAATTTGCAATAAATAATGAAAAACTTCGAGATTTGGCACGTGAATCTTGGAAACTTATAGGTACATTTTCTAATATTTCTATTCAATGGGTATCTAGAAAAGAAAATTTGGCAGGAAAGATGTTGGGAAGCTAAAAATCAAAGATCCGATATTTCATGAATAACTTTATTATATAAAATCCTCAAATTTCAAACACATGGCTGAATCTGTTTTTCTATCTCCAAAATCAATTGCAGTAATTGGTGCATCTGATAAGAGAGGAAGTGTTGGTGCTACAATTACATCTAATATTATGAATGGTTTTACAGGAACTGTTTATCCAATTAGTCCATCTAGAGAAACTGTTTTTTACAAAAAAGCATACAAGAGTGTTTTAGATGTACCAAAATCCATTGATCTTGCAGTAATTGTAATTAAGAATACTTTGGTAGCTCCTGTTTTAGAAGAATGTGGAAAGAAGAAAGTAAAAGGTGTTATAATTATCACTGCAGGTTTCAAAGAAGTTGACGAAGAAGGCATAAAACGTGAAGAAGAAATAAAAGAAATTGCTAAAAAATACAAAATCCAAATTATTGGACCAAATTGTTTAGGTGTGATGAATCTTGATCCAAAAACAATGATGAATTCTACTTTTCTCAAAATTACTCCCAAATCCGGAAAAATTGCACTTGTTTCACAAAGTGGTGCAATATGTGCTGCTTTAGTTGAAGATGCAAGTGCACAAGGAATTGGATTTTCTGCAGTTGTCAGTTTGGGGAACAAAGCTGCAATGAGTGAAGTTGATATTCTAAAAATTCTTGCAACTCATAAACAAACTGAAGTTATTGTAATGTATCTTGAGGATATGGGTGATGGTCAAGAATTTCTTAAAATTTGTAAAAATATCACTAAAAAACTCAAAAAACCAGTACTTGTATTAAAATCTGGTCGCAGTCCTGAAGGTGCAAAGGCTGCAATGTCCCATACAGGAGCTTTGATGGGTTCAGATGAAATCTATGATGCTCTCTTAAAACAATCTGGTGCAATTAGAGTAGATACTATGGAGGAGCTTTTTGATTATGCCACTGCATTTTCTAAACAACCCTTACCTACTGCTGGTGATCTTGTTATTGTTTCAAATGCTGGTGGACCAGCAATTATTTCAACAGATGCGTGCTCAAAAATGAAAATCAAAATGGCAGATATTTCAAGTGTAAGAAAAAAGATTGATGATGTAATTCCTCCTTGGGGCAGTTCTAGAAATCCCGTTGATATTGTTGGTGATGCTGATTTTAATCGATTTCACAATGTTTTGGATCGTGTTTTAAAACATCCAAAAGTGGGATCTGTAATTTCAATGTGTACACCCTCTGGAACTTTGAATTATGATAAACTAGCTGAAGTCATTGTTGAAATGTCAAAGAAATACAAAAAAACAATGCTTGCAAGTTTAATGGGATTAGATGAAGGAATTACAAATAGAGAAATTTTGGCCAAAGGAAATGTTCCATATTATACATATGCAGAAGGTGCTATTCGAACTCTTGCAGCAATGAATAGATTTTCTAATTGGGTAAGTTCACCTTCTGGAAAAATTACAAAATTTAAAGTTAACAAATCTAAAGTAAAAAAAATCCTTGAAAAAGTCAAAAAAGAAAAAAGACCAAATCTTCTAGAGGAGGAAGGCCAAGAAGTTCTAAAAGCATATGGATTACCATTACCCTCTAGCGCTCTAGCAAAAAATGAAACTGAAGCGATAAAAATTGCAAAGAAAATTGGTTATCCTGTTGTGATGAAGATAGCATCGCCACAAATTATTCACAAATCTGATGCTGGTGGTGTTAAAGTAAATTTGACAAATGACAATGAAATCAAAGATGCGTTCAAAACAATTATCAAAAATGCTAAAAAATATGATAAAAAAGCTGAGATCAAAGGCGTTTTGATTGTTGAAATGGTAAAAGGTGGGAAGGAATTAATTATCGGTTCAAAATTAGAGCCTGGATTTGGACCTGTTATTATGCTTGGAATGGGCGGAATTTATGTAGAAGTACTAAAAGATGTCACATTCAAACTAGCACCTGTTACATCTGATGAGGCAGATGACATGATTGCATCAATTAAGACTCAAAAACTATTACAAGGTGTACGTGGTGAACGACCATCTGATATTACAAAATTGTCTGAATGCGTTCAAAGATTATCCCAATTAGTTTCTGATTTTTCAGAAATAAAAGAATTAGATATGAATCCTGTATTGGTAATGGAGAAAGGTAAAGGATGTCGCATTTTAGATGTGCGAATTGGTCTCTAATCGAAGTTTGTACGTATAATCATATTTAGAATATTTATACAACATCAAAGTCATTATCAATACATGACTGAAATCCCAAAGGCTATTCGAACAGGTAATGATTATGTTGAAAGTCTTAGAGGTAGAGATCTCAAAATCTATCTTTTTGGAGAATTGGTTAAAAATTATGTTGATCATCCAATTATTAGACCTTCCATTAATGCAGTTGCAGAAACATATGATCTTGCAGTCCGTGAAGAAACATTAGCTTCTGCTGACTCTTCTTTATCTGGATTGAAAGTTAATCGATTTTTACATATTGCTGAAAGTGCAGAAGATTTAGTTTTACAAAATAAAATGCAAAGAAAACTTGGACAAAATACTGGAACATGTTTCCAAAGATGTGTTGGAATGGATGCCATGAATGCATTACATTCAACCACGTTTGAAATTGATGAGAAACATGGAACAGATTATCATAAAAAATTCTTAGAATTTGTGAAAATGGTTCAAAAAGAAAATTTTGTCATTGGTGGTGCCATGACTGATCCTAAAGGTGATAGAAGTAAAGGACCTTCAGAACAAGATGATCCTGATTTATTTACTAGGGTAGTAGAAACTGATGAAAATGGAGTTTATGTATCTGGAGCTAAAGCACATCAAACTGGTTGTATTAATTCACATTGGATTATTTTGATGCCTACAATTAGATTAACTGAATCTGATAAAGATTGGGCAATAGTTGGCGCAATTCCAGCTGACGCAAAAGGTGTCACTTACATCTATGGTCGACAATCTTGTGATACTCGAAGTATGGAGGATGGTGACATTGATGACGGTAATGCAAAGTATGGTGGACAAGAGGCTCTAATTATTTTAGACAGAGTGTTCATTCCGTGGGATAAAATCTTCATGAATGGTGAATATGAATTTGCATCAATGCTTGTGGATCGTTTTACCTGTTATCATAGACGTAGTTATGTATGTAAAACTGGTTTAGGTGATGTGTTAATTGGTGCAGCAGCTACCATTGCAGATTATAATGGTGTTCCAAAGGTTTCTCATATTAAAGATAAAATTATTGAGATGACTCACCTTAATGAAACAATTTTTGGTGTAGGTATTGCTTCTTCTCATCAAGGTCAAAAAATGAAATCAGGTGTTTTTCTAAATGATGACATGCTTGCACAAGTTTGCAAACATAATGTAACTAGATTCCCTTATGAAATTAGTAGATTAGCACAAGATATTGCTGGTGGTTTGGTTGTAACTCTTCCTTCTGAAAAAGACTTCCGACATCCTGAAGCTGGACCATTACTTAAAAAATATCTTGCAGGAAGAAAAGGAGTAGACGTTGAAAATAGAATGAGAATTTTAAGATTGATTGAAAATATGACTCTTGGGAGAAATGCAGTTGGATATCTTACTGAATCGATGCACGGTGCTGGTTCACCACAAGCACAAAGAATTCAGATTCAAAGACAGATGCAGGTAGGGTACAAAAAGAATCTGGCAAAACACTTGGCAGGAATTACCAATGATAAAGAAGACATACATGAACCATCTGATTACTTTAAACGAGTTTTCAAAACTAAAGACTCTGTAATCTAATAATTCTTTTCTTGTATGTCATCAAAAATTTAAAATTAATTTTAAATGATCTTGTTTTTTAAACTGATGATTTCTAAGGAATTTTTTTAACACATTTTTTAATTATATTGTCAAGCAGGATGATCTGATATTGTTTTTTGTATAATGTGAACTTGTTTACTTGAATTAGAAAATCTTATTTTTCTTCATCTGTTTTATTTTCATTAGAATTTTCTTCTTCTTTATTTTCATTAACCTTTATTTTTTCTACATGATCAGAATATTCTGAATCTTTTTTTATTTCATTTATATCTGATAGTTCGTTATATGCTTCTGATTTATCTTCATCTGACTCTTGCACTCTATCTAATATTGTAGGTTCTTTTTTCTTTTTTGAGAATTGTTTTACTATCATGATTCCAATTACTATTGCAATAATGACATAATTGATAGGAGGTTTTAGTAGTTGTGTAACATACCCAACTTGTGGAAATATGTATTCGACTTTTCCAATATATTCTTCTTCTGTGATTGGAAAATCTGTTCCTGGAATTGAACCTGGATTTGCATCTCCCTGAGTTCTGATTGTTTTAGGATTATCATCTATTATTGATACAACTCTATGTACGATGACTCTGTTATGATCTGACGGTCTATCAAATACGATAATGTCTCCTATATTGATTTCTTCAAATGGAACATGTCCTTGAATTATTATGATATCATATACCTCCAAAACTGGAATCATACTCCCACTTGCAACAACGTAAAATGGATTTTGAGTTCCAAAAGCTACCTGCAAACCTATCCATATTACTAATACTGCAATCACTACAATTAGAATATCTTTAATGACACCTTTTGAAACTGCTTTTTTTATCAATTACTTTCTTCGCCTTTGTTACATTGATTAAATTTTCTTTTTATTGAAGAGATGTTCCACATTCTTCACAAAATTTTGAACCATTTTTATTCACAAATCCACATGAGCATTTTCCTGGTTGATCTACTTCCTCAGGATTTCCTAAGAGAATAACCTCGCCCACTTTTTTAATATTCTTCCATGGGATTCCTCCCTCTACACCATCATTTTGAGTAATTACTAAAATCATGGATTGTGTGGAATCGACTCCAACTTGTTTTGCAATTCCAACTTTATTTGCATTTTCGTCATAAACTGCTCTACCTTCAATTGAGTTGATTGAAGTAATTGGACTTGGTTGTGTTACTGTCTCTTGTGTATTTTGAGGTGTTGATTGAACTTGAGGTGTTGATTGAACTTGTTCTATTGGTTTTGCTTCACCCACATCTACTCCGTCATCTTGTTTTTTGAATTCTCTGTATTCTGCAATTGATGAACTACATGTATTGCAGATGTATTGGCCTTTTTCAGCTAACATTAGATTATCTGCTACTTCCTCGTTAGGATTTTCAAATTCTATTTTTGGAGAACCTTCAAATTCTTTTTCACAAGTATTGCAAAAATGTTTAGAAATTAATTCTGCACCCAATCTGCCAATTGGTGCCAAAAACAAATCAGGACCTCCCAAATTACCTTTAACTTGTTGTTCATCTGTTACTCTGGCCATAATATAACCTCCTGAACCTCTTAATTTTTTTAATCTAAGTTCTGAACTCATGTCTAAATTTTATTAAAACGTCATTTAAATATATAGTAAAATGATTTAGAAAAATTTCTTTTTAAATTTGTAAAATCTGGTTAACGTTTTTAGGTATGTTTGATAAAATGAAATCATAATGGGAATTACCGAAATTTCTGATGCAAAATCATGGGAAGTAGATGTAATAAATTCTAACATACCTGTATTTGTAGACTTTTGGGCTGAATGGTGTGGACCATGTAGAATGGTAGGTCCAGTAGTTGAAGAATTGGCAAACGATTATGATGGCAAAGTAAAGTTTGTCAAAGTTAATGTCGATGAGGCCAATGAATTGGCTTCAAAATACAACGTGTTTAGTATTCCAACATTAATTCTTCTTAAAAATGGTGAAATAGTTAGCCAACAAGTGGGTGCTGCATCTAAAGAATCATACCAAGGTATGATTGATAGAGCACTTGCATAATTCACAAAACTTTTTTCTTATTTTTAATAATTTGATATCTTAGTTTGATGTATTCTTAATTTTTAATTATTTCTCAAAATACATTCAATTGTCTAAATTTTTAAAAAATGGAAAAATATTGAAACAATTTACCCCTTTTCACAATTACAAATTCGCTATGTTTATGTTCAAATCATCTATTTTTTGTTTAAGTGTATTTCTAAAATATCCATTTTAGTCTAATTTTGGACATATTTGAAGTAAAAATAGGCATGCATATTTGCTTTTTGTAACACCACTTGAACAAATGAACGATTACTTAAACAATTTTGATATCATATGAACAAAACAGTACCACACTTGAACGATTATGGTTTTACTTGAACAAAAATCTGTATTATGGACATACAATTTTTAATATTAAAAATTATTTAATCTTCGGTATGCTCTGCTTTGAGACCTTTGTATCTATTTCTGATAGTTACTTCAGTTACCCCAGCTGCTTCTGCAATATCTCTTTGAGTTACTGATACCCCATTTTTAACACATGAAAGATATAATGCAGATGCTGCAAGACCCATTGGATCTTTTCCAGCTGATTCTTTACGATCTTGTGCTTCTTTGAGAACTTTAATTGCATATCTTTTTGTTTTTTCTGTAATTTTTAATTTACTTGAAATTCTTGCAATACATTGAACAGAATCAACTACTGGCATTTTTAGTTCTAACTCATGATGTAATAATCTATAACATCTTGCAATATCTTTTCGTTTTACATTTGCTGCATCAGCAATATCTTTCAATGTCCTAGGTGTTTCTGTATCTCTACATGCTGCATAAAGTGATGCTGCAATCATTGCAGAAATTGAACGACCTCTAACTAATTTTTTTTCTAGTGATTTTCTGTAAATGTAAGCTGCTTTTTCTAAAACGTTTGCAGAAACTGAAACTTTGTCTTTTAATTTATTTAATTCACCTAATGCTTGTCTCAAATTCCTATCTACTGGTTCATGAGCTTGACTTCTACTGTCCCAGGTTCTTAATCTTTCAATTGTGCTTTTCATTGATGTTGAAAGTGGTTTTCCTGATGCATCTTTGTTTAAAGGATTGATAACTGTGGATAACCCCATATCGTGAATTGTAAGTGATGATGGTGCCCCTGCTCTTGCTGGATTTGAACCACTATCTTTTTGAAATGATCTCCATTCTGGACCTGACTCTTGTGATTTTTCAGAAATTACAAACCCACATTTTGAACAAAATTGTTCTCCTGTAACATCATCCATTAATAATGAATTTTTTCCACATCTTGGACAATTTGTATTCTGATTCATTCCTGACATGAGATCTATTTACCTACCATGTTAACTAACACGCAAAACTATCTAATACCGTATATTTAAACCGAGTATTTTCATGTCAATTTTCTAAAATGTACTCAAAAAACAGTGAAAATATTAAAAAATCCTGAGGCAAAAATTAATTCTTTTTGACCATGATTTTTTAACCTGTTTTCTACTTTATGAAAATTAATGAGTCAGAGACATCTCGCGGTGTTAGCTGGGAGCCCAAAAGCTCACATAAACTAGTTAATACATTACATAGTCTCCAAAGTAAAGGAGACTGACTTTTTCTCTGGAAATTTAACTATTCTCTAAAGTTATTAAATTGAGTATTTATTGAAAATCTTCTGTTGTTGAAGAAATAGAAATACTGTGTCTGTTTTTATCCTAAAGTAATTAATATTCCAAAAATTGATGCAGATTGTGTCATTTGGTGAAGTAGATACTCTAAACATGTTGTTTGACAAGCTACAAAGTTTGTTTGATGAATCTCAAGGATACTATGAATCATTTTTGGATACTAATAATATGTATAAAAAAGGTCAATTAAGTGACAAAGAATTTTTTCAAAAACTTGGAGATTATACTGTAGCATATTCTGCATTAGAATTTTTAGCAATCAAAGTAATTTTTGAATTAAAAAAATCAGTAGGTTCCAATTCTGGAAACACTCAATCCCCTGGATTAATGCCTGGAATGGGAAATCCTGGAGGAATGATGTCTGGTGGAGTACCTCCAAGAGCTGGTACTTCAGAAAATCCTGTAGGTGGAGGTCCACCTGGAATTGTATCTGCTCAAGAAGCATTTGGAGAAGTTGGAACTTTACCTACTCCTGATTTATCTATGATGCCTAGACAAACTCCTACACCTAGTGAAAATGGATGTTCTTCATGTGGTGTGGAATTAAGACCAAATGCAAAATTTTGTACAAAGTGTGGCACTAAAACATTAAATTAAAAATTATTTTTTACTGTGTTGTTCCACATTCAGGACAGAATTTTGAAGAAGATGAAAGACTAGTTCCACATTCAGAACAAAACTTTCCGTCATTTTGTTTTTCATTGTATGCATTTCCAACAAAAGCTGAACTTTTGACTGCACCTGATGGTTCGTATTTATCATCATCAATTAATACTGGTTGAAAGTCTTGTTCAGACAAAAATGTCATCATTCTTGGAACTCCCTCACTTTTGTTTTCAGGGTCTGGAACTGAATCTCCTAACCAAAATGCAAATCTCATCAAAGTTAATTCTGGAGTTGAAAATGCTAAAGTATGTTTTGACATGTATTCTTGTGCAGCTTTTTTACCATCAAAAACTTCCATGACGTAACTATCTTGCATTAATGTATAATAGTTTCTAGCATAAATTGATAAGATTTGGTGGACCGGGAGAGAATCGAACCCTCGATATCCTCGTTGCGAACGAGGCATTATACCCCTAAACTACCGGCCCTCAAACTATCTCCTTTGTTTGCTTTTTTATTTTTTTTCTAAATTAATACAAACATCGCTTTTGATAATTACTAATTTAGGTATCCTGATAAAATATTCAATTTTTTAAAAGAAATTTGATTTTTAATATATTCACATCACTACTGGAATTTCACTTGATGAAATTCCCCCATACCCTGGATCAATCTTTTGTTTTGGATTCAATGATGTGTCATGATGACATGCTTTATTGCATACTGGACAAAATTTTCTATCTAATACAATACACTGACAAATATGATTTTTAACATATGCTTGTGCAGCTTTATTCCATTCTCCTGTACCGTTACAGTATACACATACATTTGTTGAACTTGACCCTACACCTTTACAAAAATCACACACATCATCTGTCATATTTCTGACTCTATTGTTATGTTCAAATCAATATATTTGAAGAGATTGGTCCAACTCAACGCATAATAGACTGCAAAGCATAAAATTTTTGGATGACGTATGATACTGTGATTACTGATTCACATGTTATGTCGCCACAAGGTATGGTGGATAAAAATATCATAATTGATGAAGGTAAAATTGTAGGTTTGACAAATGATGTTCCTGCATGTGACAACAAAATTCGTGCCAATGAATTGATTTGTATTCCTGGCCCAATTGACACTCATGTTCATTATGGAGTATATTCTCCAATTAATGAAGCAGCAAAAACTGAATCTCATGCTGCAGCAATAGGCGGAATCACAACAATGATGCGAATGTTGAGATTGGCTGATTCTTTTTCAAATTCATTACAATCTCAACTTGATGCAGCATCTCAAAACCATTATGTGGATTATGCAATCCATGCATCTGTTTTTAATTCACAACAAATCAATGAGATGAAATTTTGTGTGAATAGAGGAATTACATCATTTAAAATTTACATGAATCTTGGTGGAGAAGTTGGACATGTATACATGGATATGCCTCCAAACTCCACTAGTTTACATCCTGCACAAGTCAATGTAACTGATGAAATAGTGGAGAAAACCGTAAAAAATGCAGCTTTACTTGGTTGTCCCGTTTTGGTACATGCTGAAGATTATGAATCATGTGGATGCGGAATCAAAACTGCAAGAGAAAAAAAACAAGACGGATTATCTGCTTGGTCTGAAAGCCGTTCTCCTGAATTTGAAGCTAAAGCAATTAAGACTGTGTGTAAATTTGGTCGTGATTATGATTGTGTTATTTACTTTGTTCATATTGGTTCAGAAATAGCATTACGTCAAATTGCAGAAGAAAGAAAACTTGGAACAAATATCTTTGTAGAAACATGTCCTCATTATCTTACATTATCCTATGAAAAACAACAGGGATATCTTGCAAAAGTAATGCCTCCTATTAGAACTGAAAATGATAGAAAAGCTGTTTGGAATGCACTTTCTGTAAATCTTATTGACACTATTGGAACTGATCATGTTGCAAATCAATTAAAATTAAAACTTGATGGTGATGATGTCTGGGGAGCTCTTGCTGGATTTCCAGGAATTGGAACTGTGTTGCCTATTTTACTTAATGATGGAGTTAATCAAAACAAAATTACTTTAGAACAATTTGTACGATTTACAAGTACAAATGCTGCTCAAATTTTTGGAATGTATCCACAAAAAGGAATTTTAGAGAAAGGTTCTGATGCTGATATTACTGTAATAGACCTAAAAAAAGAAAAAACTGTTTCATCTGATTTGTTTGGTGGTTTTTCTGATTATATTGTATATGAAGGACGACATCTAAAAGGATGGCCTGTAAAAACAATCGTTCGAGGACAAACAATTGTAGATAATTTTGAAGTAATTGGAAAGTTAGGCCATGGTAGATTAGTTGAAAGAAAACTCAGTTCAAATTAAAGAATATCGAATTTCCCATTTGTTTTTGCTCTGTATATCACATCTGGTTTTTTAAGAAATATTCCTGATTCTAATACCCCTGGTATGTTCTTAATTTTTTGAGTCAATATTTTAGGATTTTTAATCGTTCCAAAATCACAATCTAAAATTATGTTTCCATTTTCTGTAAAAAATGGATATCCTCTATCCAATGAACGTAATTGTATTGTCCCTCCTATTTTTTTAATAGATTGAGTGACTGATGTTCTTGCAAATGGATGAATTTCTATGGGAACTGTTCTTGTAAAATTTTTTACAAATTTTGTTTTATCTGCCATCACAACTATTTTTTTTGCAAGACTAAACAAAATATTTTCTCGTAATAATGCACCTCCACCACCTTTGATTACATATTTTTGAATATCAATTTGATCTGCACCATCATAAACTATATCGATTTGCTTAATTTGATCAGGTTCTATTAATGGAATTTCTAATTTTTCTGCAATTAATTTAATTTGTAATGATGTTGGAATGCATCTAACATTGAAATTTTTTATTTTGATTAATTTAGACAATGATTTTACTAATATTGTAGCAGCTCTACCGCTACCTAATCCAATTACATAATCATCTTTGACAAATTTTAATGCGTCATTTGATAACGCCTTTATGGCATCATCATAAGACAATTATTCAACCTCTGCTTGATCTAATTTTGAAAGTACTTTCATAATATCTCCTTTAATTTTATCTAAATCATCTGCACCATCATTAAAATCATCATCTGGCGAAATCGTTTTTAATTTAGGTTCTGGAAGTGCCTTATGTTCCGTAATCTTTGCCACTTCTTTATTTATATCATGTTTAACCTCAACCTTTGATTCTGGTTTTGGAATTACATTTTGTATAATTTCCATTTTATCACCCTTGTTGGATTTTGATGTTGTAACTTCTTTTACAATATTTTCTTTAGGTTTGATTAATTCTGTTTGAACTAATTTTGGTTGTGGCATTGGTTTTACCATTTGTTTTGTTTCTTTTTCAAACAATGAAAATTTTGGTTCTTTTTTTGAAATATTAGTTAATGTTGTTAATTCAAATGATTGTCTTGATTTAGTTGCTGGAATTTCTATTGGTTCTATTTTCATATCTTTTGATTTTTCAAAATTGAATGTATCTTTAATTGACTTTGAAATTTTTTCTTTAACTTCATCTTCTTTGATTTTAGAGGTTTGGATTTTAGAATTAATAATCTTTGATGATAATTCATATAATTTGTCATCAAGTTTTGATAATTTCTGATCCATTAATGTAATCAAACCATCTCCTACTGGACCTAGATCTGGATGTTTACTTGCTTGTTCTAGTTTTTCTAATTTAGCTAAAATTACACCTAATTGATGTTGATATTTTAATAATAATTTGTCTTTTTGAATTTTAGAAAATTCTGAATCTGTTTGATATAATCTTGAAATTGTTTTTGTTAGAATATCTTTTTCTATTCTAAGAGAATTAATTTGATTTTTAATGTGCGAACTTGCTCCTAAACTGAGTAATTGATTTTTTTCTTTTGGTATTTTACGTACAGCCGCTGCTGTTGCTACACCAGCTAATGAACTAAGGAGAATAACAATTTCTTGCATCTATGTATACCATTTAATCCAGGAATACTTTCTACGTTTAGCCTCTGGAAATCCACAGCTTGCACATTGATGGTGACGTTTGTGAAGTGAGTTTTTACCACATCTTCTACATCTGATATGAACTTTTTTCTTTGTAAAACCACCCATAGAAGTTGTGCCTTTTACCATTCAGAATCACCTATTTTTGTGTTGGTGGAGGAGATATCATAACTACATTGTCTCCTCTAACTACAATGGTTCCTAGACTTTTTGAATCGCCTTCAGCAGGAATTTCTTCTGAAGAATCGAGTAGCAGGTTCATGTGTTGGTCAAATCCAAGAAGAGTACCTCTAATTGTTTTACTTCCTTTGAGTTTTATCAGAACAACTTGACTGATACTCTCATCCAATACTTTTACTGCCATATCCAGGGACATCATTAATCACTTATTGATTTGGATACTGAGGCGTTATATTAAATTTCCATTGGTAAAACTATGAACTATGCCTAGTGAGGCAAGTTTGACACTTTTTTGACAAATTTTTAATGATTTCAGATAAAATTACATTCCCCTCTATTTTTGTAGCTTTTGTAGGATCGCCCCAAATCCCATTTTTTGTAACTTTTGGGAATGATTTATTTGCTAATTTACTGATTTTTTTAATTTCTTGTACTGTCATATTGTCTGTAATGAGCCCTTTTTTAGCTGATTTCATTTTGAGATTTTTTGAAATTGCCATCATTAGTGATGTTTCTACAAATCCTGCATGATCAAACTCCCTTTTCATAAAATGCCAATATGAGAACGGAAAAACTTTGAGTTTATTTTTTGAGATTTTTTTCAATTTCACATCGATGTTGCTAATTGCTTTTTGATTTCCATGGTGACCATTAATGATGAAAATTATCTTTATGTTGTTATCTAATAATGACATACACAAATCTGTTAACACATTTCGTAAAGTTGAGTTTTTGATACTCAAATTAAAAAATGGTGCATGTTCAAATGAAACTCCTGTAGTGATTGTTGGAAGTAATAAATATCCGTTTTTTTCTGAAATTTTTTTTGCTACTTCTGATACAATATCTGAATCTGTTGAGATGGGTAAGTGTGGACCATGTTGTTCAACTGAACCAATTGGAATAACTGCAATCTGTTTTTTCTTTTTGATTGATTGTCTTAAAATAGGATCAAATTGAGTTTTGATATCTGTCATTAATTTCACTTTGATTTGATGTGAACTTTTCTCCAACGAACTTCTAGTTTGTTTTCCAAATGCATTTTTGTTGCTTTAAGTAATGTTTCAGCTTCTAATTTTTGTCCTTTTGATTTTATTTGTTCTAATGTATCGTTTGGATTCACTTTGAAAGAATCTTGGAAAATAATTGGTCCTTGATCTAAATTCTCTGTAACGTAATGAGATGTAACCCCTACAATTTTTGTTCCTCTTTCATAAGCTTGTGCATATGCTAATGCACCAGGAAATGCTGGTAATAATGATGGATGAATGTTAATAATTCTATTTGGATATCTCCATACAAAATTAGGAGAAAGAATTCTCATGTATCTTGCAAGGGAAATTAAATCTATATTGTATTTTTTACAAATATCTATCATCTTGTCTTCAGCTTTTGATTGACTTTTTTCTTCAACTGTAACAAATGGTATGTTTACTTTTTTTGCTAATGGTGCTAATGTTTTTTCAGTACCAATTATTACAGAAATTTTTCCCTTTAGTGATTTTGCATTTTTTAGAATAACTTCTAGACACAATGGTTCTTTTGTAACCAATACTGCAATATTTTTTTCTGAACTTGTTTCATGATGTGTACTTACATCCATCTTTTCTTTTTTTGCCAATTTTTGAATTTCTGAATCAAATTTTTTGATATCTATATTTTTTGAAAAAGAAACTTCTAGATACATACCAAAAAGACCTTTGATTACATTTTGATTTACTTGTTCTATGTTTCCCCCTTTTGAAAATGCAAAATTAGTAAATGCGGCAACAATACCTTCTTTATCTTTACCAACTACTGTGATTCCAACCACTGTCTTTCTCATGACTTTGTTTATTGCATTTTTTCTCATTATTAATCATTCACAGAAATCAACATGGTGCGGGAGGTGGGATTTGAACCCACGAACTCCTGAGAGATAGGGTCCTAAACCCTACGCCTTTGACCAGGCTGGGCGACTCCCGCAACGAATTTGCCATTAAACACAAATTTATCTATTATTAGCTTGTAATATGGCAAAATTTTTTGGAACAAATGGAATTCGTGGAATTTTTGATGATGATCTCACTTTAGAGTTTATTCATGACATGACTTTGGCTATTGGTACATATTTTGAAAATGGACCTATCTTGATTGGATATGATGGTAGGGATTCCAGCCCTATAATTTGTAAAGTTATTTGCTCTGCATTAAATTCTATAGGAATTGATTGTAATGTGGCAGGAATTGTTCCTACCCCATGTCTAGAGTTTGCAGTAAAAACGTTAGGATATAATGGTGGAATAATGATTACTGCATCTCACAACCCCTCACAATACAATGGAATAAAACCTGCGGCAAATGATGGTGTTGAAATTTCTCGAAAAGATGAATTGATCATTGAAAAAATTTATTCAGGAAAAACTTGGAAAAAAACCTCTAAAAATTTAGGTATTACAGGAAAAGAAATTCATGCAATTGATGTTTATCTACAGGGGATTATTGCTCAAATTGATTCCAAACTTATAGAATCAAAAAATTTTAAAGTTGTTTTAGATTTGGGTAATGGTGCACAGGCTGTCAGTGCCCCATCTTTTTCTAAAATATTACACTGCAAAACATTCCTTGTGAATCAAAATATTGATGGATCTTTCCCAGGACGTGGTTCTGAACCCACACCACAAAATCTCTCAGAACTTTCAGAATCTGTAATTAAAAATAATGCTGATGTAGGAATTGCATTTGATGGTGATGGTGATAGAAGTATTTTTTGTGATGATAAAGGAAATATTTTAACTGGTGATAAATCTGCTCTTGTATTAATTAGACATATTTTAAAGAAAAATCCAAATTCGTTAATTGTTACATGTTTGAATTCAGGTTCTAATACTGAAGTATTGGCAAATGAATTTAATTCAACAGTTATTCGAACTAAAGTTGGTAGCGTTGAAGTTTCAAGAAAAATGGTTTCTACTGACGCATTAATTGGATTTGAAGAAAATGGCGGATTCATGTATGGACTACATAATCAGGTAAGAGATGGATGTATGACTTTAGCCCTAATGCTTGATCTTTTAGCTACTTCTAATTGTACATTATCTGAAAATATTGAAAATTTACCTCATTCTTTTACCACAAAAGATAAGATATCTTGTTCTCCTGAAAATGTTTTGAAATTAATTTCATCACTGAAAAAAGAATTTCCAAGTTCTGATACAACTGATGGAATTAAAATTTCAATAGATCGTAAAAATTGGATCATGATCAGACCAAGTGGAACAGAACCAATCGTTAGAATCTATGCCGAATCTGAAAGTCAAGAGAAATTAGATGATTTAATGTCTGAATACACACAAAAAGTTAATTCAATTATTTCCCGATAACACTTTTAAAACCAAACGATGGGTTTTAGAGAATGGAGAATGAACCCCAAGGGTGACGAAGTATGGGAAAATCATATTATGTTAAATTTGAAACACCAGAGGACCTTGTTAGTCCAATTTTAGAAGCTGTTAGAGTTTCATCTACTAGTGGAAAAGTCAAAAAAGGGACAAATGAGGCAACAAAGGCAATTGAACGTGGTACAAGTAAACTAATTGTTATTGCTGAAGATGTAGAACCACCTGAGGTAGTAGCACATCTTCCAATTCTATGTGAGGAACAAGGAGCAGCATATGCATTTGTGCCAAGTAAGCAAGAGTTGGGTAATTCCTTAGGCATTGATATTACTTCTGCCGCTGCAGCAATTTTGGATGCTGGTGATGCACAACACATTATTGATCAAGTTGTGTCAACCATTGCTAAAATTAAAGGCGGTAAGACTGAAGAATGAGCACTACGACTGATGAAGTAGTTCACTCTGAAATTATTCAAATTGTTGGACGAACTGGTATTGCTGGTGAAGTTATTCAAGTTAGAGTTAAAGTACTTACTGGAAAAGATAAAGGTAGAATTCTTACTCGAAACGTAAAAGGTTCTGTTAGAATGGGTGAAATTCTAATGTTAAGAGAAACAGAGAGAGAAGCAAAGAAAATCAAATAGGTGAATTGAATGAGTCTTTTAGTTAAACCATGTAATTTTTGTAATAGACCAGTTGCTAAAGGTTCTGGTACAATGCTTGCAAAAAATGATGGAACTGTTTTATGGTTTTGTTCTGCAAAGTGTAAGAAAAATGCTTTAGTGTTAAAACGTGATCCAAGAAAATTCAAATGGACTAAGAAATACGTTAAAGGCGGAATTAGAAAGAACTAAAATTGACTGAACAATCTCTTTTTATTGTAAAACCTGATGCTGTTTCTAGAAATTTAGTTGGTGAAGTTGTTTCAAGATTTGAAAGAAAGGGATTCAAACTTTTAAAATTAAAAATGTTCACGTTTACTCAAGTACAAGCAGAAAATTTCTATGGTGTTCATAAAGACAAACCATTTTTTGGTGAACTAACTTCCTTTATTACATCAGGACCAGTTGTTGCTGCAATTATTGAAGGAAATAATGCAATTGCTACTACTAGAATAATGATTGGCGCAACAAAATCATTTGAAGCAGTTCCAGGTTCTATTAGAGGTGACTTTGGATTAGGATTTAGTGAAAATATTATTCACGCATCAGATTCACAAGAAAGTTTTGATCACGAATCGAGGGTAGCATTTGAGTGATCTGATTTGCAAATTCGTCAGCCCATAGTGGCAGTTCTTGGTCACGTAGACTCTGGAAAAACATCTTTACTGGATAGAATTCGTGGTACTGGTGTTCAAGGTAGAGAAGCAGGTGGAATTACTCAACATATTGGTGCAAGTTTTCTTCCAACTGAAACAATCAAAGAAACATGTGGTATATTATACAAAAAACTTGAACAAGCAGAAAATCAAGTCCCTGGTCTTTTAGTAATCGACACACCTGGACACGAAGTTTTTACAAATCTCCGATCTCGTGGAGGCTCTGCAGCAGATATTGCAATTTTAGTTGTTGATGTAAATCGTGGTTTTCAACCACAAACAAATGAAAGTTTGAAAATTTTACAAAGTAGAAAAGTTCCATTTGTAATTGCATTAAACAAATGTGATCAAATTTCTGGGTGGAGAAAATCCGACACTCAGTTTATTTCACAAGCAATCAAAGAACAGGATACATCGATTCAAACTGATCTTGATCAAAAAATCTATGATGTAGTTGGAACTTTATCTATTTTAGGTTATAAATCTGAAGCATTTTTTCGTGTACAAGATTTTAAATCAGAGATTGCAATAGTTCCAATTTCTGCTCGTTCTGGAGTAGGAATTCCTGAATTGCTTTCTGTATTGGTTGGATTAACACAACAATATCTCCAAAAAAGACTAGACCAAGAAGAAAAAGATCCTCGTGGAATTGTTTTAGAAGTTAAAGATGAAATTGGATTAGGACAAACTGCAAATGTCATTCTGATAGATGGCTCAATTAAAAAAGATGATACTATTGTTGTTGCAAAACGTGATTCAGTAATTGTAACAAAACCAAAAGCATTACTATTACCAAAACCACTTGACGAAATGCGTGATCCTAGGGATAAATTCAAGCCTGCATCTCAAATAGATGCAGCAGCAGGTCTAAAAATTGCATCACCTGACCTTGAAGGACTTTTACCTGGAAGTACTCTTTATGTAGCAAAAAATGATGATGATATTAAAAAATATACTCAGTTAATTGAATCTGAAATGAAATCTGTTTTTGTAGATACTGAAACTAATGGTGTTATTTTAAAATGTGATACTATAGGCTCACTTGAAGCAATTATTGAAATGTTAAAACGTTCGCAAGTCCCTGTTGCAAAAGCTGACATTGGTCATGTAAACAGACGAGATATAATTGAAGCCAAAGCAATCAAAGAAAAAGATAGACATCTTGGGATTGTTTTAGCATTTAATGTAAAAATATTATCTGATGCAAAAGAAGAATCTGAAATAAATCATATTAAAGTTTTTGAGGACAAAGTAATTTACAGTTTAATTGATAATTATAATTCTTGGGTTGATGAAGATAGTGCAAATGAAGAAGATGCAATCTTTTCTGAACTAACTCCGATTTCAAAATTTACTTTTCTTAAAGGAATGGTATTTAGAAATAACAATCCTGCAGTGTTTGGAATTCGTATTGATGTGGGAAATCTAAAACACAAAATACCCTTTATGAATATGACTGGTAGAAAAGTGGGAAATATTCATCAACTTCAATTAGATAAAAAAACTGTTAGTACTGCAAAAACTGGTGATGAAGTTGCATGTTCTGTACAAGATGTTACTATCGGAAGACAATTGTTTGAAGAAGAAATATTCTACACATTTCCTCCATCACATGAAGCAAAATTAATTTTAAAAAAATTTATGCATAAACTAAATTCTGAGGAACTAGAGGTTTTCAACAATATTGTTAGAATTCAAAGAGAAAAAGAACCTGTGTACGGCTATTAATTAGAATGTTTTTTACAAATCATATTAATTCCAGGAGCACCTACTGCACCCATCATTTTATCTATAATTTGTCCTGATTTGAACATGATAAAAGTTGGAATGGATTGAACTGTATATTTCATTGCGATATTTTGATTATTATCTACATTCACTCTTGCAAATTTTACATTTGGAAATTCTTTTGACACACTTTCAAAAATTGGATGCATTGATTTACATGGACCACACCATTCAGCCCAAAAATCAACTAAAGTTAGATTGTTTGTAGATATTGTTTGTTCAAAATTTGAATCATTCAGATCTATTATTCCAAGTTCAATTTTTGGTTGACTTTGTTGTTTTAACATTTCTTCTAATTTTCTTTGTTTAATTTTTACAATTTCTGGATCGTCTGACAATGAATCTCAAAAATTATATCTATTAAAAAATCTATGTTGAAACTTGTTCGTCTTTGGATTTTATTGGAATCGATTCATATCTTCTAGATTTACAGATAGGACATTGATCAATATATTTAGTGAAACTAACAGAAGTATATGCAATTCCACACTCTCCACATATTCTAAGATTTCTACCTAGTTTTCCCATTCACTATTCACAAAAAATATGATGATTAAAACTTAACTCTACGAACTTTCTTAATTCCAATAACTATAGCTACTGGAACTCCAAGATACATTCCCAAGTTCAGTAAAATTATACCAATGCCTAATGATATCACTTCAGAATCAGACTCGGCATACGACATGATGGATAAACTGGAAATCATTGGAGTAATTGCTAATTTCACCATTTCTTGAAATACTGGATTTTCTCTTTCATAATCAGCTATAATTGGTGAGAAGGAATAGTATACGTCATTAAATGAATTAATGAAAGATTTTCCAGCTTTTGTGTTTAGTAATTGGT